>Ga0233425_10003087_pt1 | contig 31150 bp, 25 predicted proteins | sample Watercolumn_Towu_2_FD_181712 | JGI IMG/M metagenome (GOLD analysis project Ga0233425, IMG submission 181712) | Freshwater microbial communities from Lake Towuti, South Sulawesi, Indonesia - Watercolumn_Towuti2014_140_MG | ecosystem: Environmental > Aquatic > Freshwater > Lake | place... | reverse complement strand
TGCCAACGGCTTGCGAAAGGGGTTGTTTTGTGTAAAAACAAACCAAAAGAACTCCTTAAACACCTAAAGGAGTTCAGAGCAAGATACAGGATCCTTAAGGTTCTCGCTTAATCATGCAACACAGTTATAATCTGTGGAAGCGATTAAAGGGCTTGTGAAATTTGTAGAATATGCAACATTTACCGGAAGAGGAACTCTTTGTTCTTCTTTTTTTATAGGGGGAGCACAATTTTTTCCTAGGAAGAAAGTACCGGCTAAGATTGATATTCCGATTATTGTGAGGATTATTTTATTTTTTAAGTTCATCTTATTTTATGTCGAAAATGTCGTTTAATTCTCTTTCAACTGCATTTACTTTGTTTGAAAGATTGGGAGTTACGAGTCTTGGATTAAGTTTTAATTCAAAAGAGTAGAATTTATTTTCTCTCTTTACAGTGTAATTTTCAGAGGATTCTTGTTTTTTTCTTTCGTATTCTCTTCCCATTTGAAAAGCATAATCTAAACCTGTGAGAGTTATTACTCCAGTGACTGCTCCGATAATGATGAGTCTTTTCATTGGAGAAGATTCTGTTTTTCTTCTATAGATTTCCACTTCATCGGTTTCATCTATAGGGGTTGGTTTTTCTTCTTGATTTGCCATTAGTTTTCACAATTTGAGAGGTTTTTATATATTGTTATTGAAGGGTTATGGGGATATTATGAAGTATTATAGATTTTAGATATTTATTATCATAGAGATTATCTAAATGGATTTAATCATTTATTGTTCAAAGTCAATCTGAAAACGAAGGATTGCACCTACACCTTTTGTGATATTAAAGAATTGGTCTCCATCCTGTCCTTCCGTGCTTATGATGACTACTTCTGAACCTATTGTTTCGGCTAGAGATTCTAATTCTTTTATTTGCTCTCTTGGAAGTTTTTCTGAAATTAGTAGCAACTCCACGGCACCTCTTTCTAACGCAGCCTTTGTTTTTTCATATCCATATACTGTTTTTTCTCTTTTTTTTCCAAGAGTATCAAAGAATTTTGTAAGAATGTTTTTCTCTTTTATCAGTTCCTGCTGTGCAATATTTTCCCAAGATTGTTCTACTAACAATTCTAAGCCATGTTCATCTACATATCCTAAGTCTTTTACTGCAATTACTTTTTCTTTTAATTTTGTTACAAGTTCTCCCTCATCTAGGAAGTCTTCTTTTGTAGGAATTGGTCCGCCAACTAGAATTCCTTTAAGTTTTGGCATGTCAAAGAATATTTCTTTCATTGCTTCTGCAACTCTTCTGAAAAATTCTTTTGCTAAACCTTCTGTGACTCTTGAATATCTTGCTGCCGAGTTGTGAACTAAAATACCATTAGCAAAGAAGTTACCTATTTCAGTTTCAATATCTATTAGATTATTAGTTTGATTTTTTTTAGTTATATTTTTTATAATTTCTTGCTTTTGCTCATCATTAATTAATGTAGCTCCTTTTGATATCATATTTGCAGGTATTTCCATCAGTCTAAAATTGTCATAAATGAAAAAAGTATGATCTTCTGAAGAAGAAATTAATTTTCCTTTATCAGTCTTAAAGGTTATTATATTTTTCTTAGCTTTTTCCCATTTATTGAGACATTTAGTAAATATTACTTTTCCATTGCCTATATCTAATGCCTTTATTTTATCTCCTATTTTTATATCTTTAATTTCTATTTTCTTTGTTTCTGTTTCTACCAATGTATCTGGGGAGAGGCATTGTCCTCCTGCTCTGACTTTTCCCGGAACTCCAGATGTGAGAGTTCTTATGACTTTGATTTGTTTTCCTTCCAACATTCCTATTGTTGCCTGTTGTCTGTCTATAACGAGCAAGCCAAAGATTTCTTCCACTTCAAGCATTTCTTTTAATGGTTCGATGACGAATACTTTATCACATCTATAGATACGAACGTTAAGAGGTTTCGGAGGTTCAAATGCCCATATTTGAATATCCTGTCCGCCTTCTTTTTCAGAGACATTTCCACAGAAGAGAGCAAGGCCATGAGGAGGTGTTTGTTTGTATTCTTTTAATTTTCTTATAATCATTTCAAGAGCAGTAACAACAGAAGTACGAGTTTGCTTGGACTTTATGTTTTCCGCAGTGCTTGCTTCTGCTGCAAGTTGGTTCGATACTTGGAATATGTTTGTTCCTGCTGGAATGAGGACTGTAACAAGCTCAGTGTGCATCCCTCTTATACTTCCAAGTAGTTGAACTAGCTCTTGTAGTTCTTGCTTCTGTTTTTGTGAGATTTCCATGAATATTTGTGTTTTGATATAGTTTTAAACGTTGTTATTAGAGACTTTAACAAAGTTTTTAAAGTGCATTTGACTTGGAATGAGATAAAAAGATGGGAAAGACAATGAAAATCTTCGATTTTCAAGTTTCCATTTTTGAGAACAAGGGGGAACAAAAATGAAAAAAGTACTAGTTGTTGATGATGATTTTGAAGATTTGTCTGAGATGAAAAGAATACTTGAAAAGGCAGGATATGAAGTTATGGCTGTTACAAATGGCGCTAAGGCATTTGATTCTTTGAAAGGAGATGGTTTTGCTTTGATACTTATTGATATTAAGATGCCAACATTGTCAGGTTATGATTTGCTTAGATTGATGAGAGAAAAGATAAATCATAATGCTAAGATGATATATGTTTCCGTTGTTCCAAAGAAAGAGGTTGATATGTCAGATGTAGATGGATTTATCCAAAAACCATTTTCAGATAAAGAATTTTTAAACGCTGTAAAAAAGGTGATTAAGTAAAAATGGCTAAATTAATTATGGTTGTTGATGATGAAGATGATATAAGAAATACGGTTAAGACTATTCTTGAGGCTCAGGGCTATAAAGTTGTTACTGCAATCAATGCAGATGATTGTCTTGAAAAGTTGAAGAAGAATAAACCAGATTTAATATTAATGGATATAATGATGCCTGGAACTCCTGTTAGAGAGGCAGTACCAAAGATAAAGCAGAAAATAGCTTATTTATCGGTTGTAAGGACAAGTGAGGCAGAGAAAGAAGAATTGATGAAAAGTAAAAATATCGTTGATTTTATTCAGAAGCCATTTGATGTCAAAGAGTTGGTTAAAAGAGTGGGCAAATTAACTGGGAAATAAAATGAAAGTAAATATAAAAAAAGAGTTGAAGGAAAATCAGACTGTTTTGTTTATAATGCCGAGTCAGGACTATAATAGGGATGTTGTCAAGGTTGTTAAATCTCTGAAGGGAAACATAGGTTACGTGACTTTGAACAAGACTTTTGATTCATTGAAAGAGACTTTTAAGAAAGCGAAAGTGAAAACTGAAAACATTCTATTTATCGATGCAATATCAAAGACGATTAAGTCTGTCCCAGATCAGACGGAGGGATGTTATTATGTTTCATCTCCCGGAAGTCTGACTGAAATCTCTATAGCTATAGACAGGATAATAAAACACGAGTTTGATTATCTTATATTTGATTCCTTGACTAATATGTTGGTTTATGAATCAAAGGCTCCAGTGGCAAAGTTTGTTTCTTCTCTTGTAAATAAAATAAGAGGAAGCAAGACTAAAGCAGTATTTTATGCGTTAGATGTTAAAGAACAGGCAGCTTTGATAGAGCAATCTGGAATGTTTGTAGACAAGGTAATAGAGTTAAAGTAATAAAATGGCTAAATTAATTATGGTTGTTGATGATGAGGAAGATATAAGAAATACTGTAAGGGCTATTCTGGAAAGAGAAGGATATAATGTTAAAATTGCAGTTAATGGGGATGATTGTTTGAAAAAACTTGAAGATAATAAGCCAGATTTAATATTAATGGATATAATGATGCCCGGAACTCCTGTAAGAAAGGTTGTTTCTAAAATGAAAGATATAAAAATAATTTACCTTACTGTTGTTCAGGTTTCTGATGCTGAAAGGCTTGAACTTTTGAGCAGAAAGAATGTTGTTGGTTTTATTAATAAGCCATTTAATGTTCATGATTTAGTTAATGCAGTTAGGGGAGTTATAGGGTAATAGAGGGGTTGTTAATTAATCGGGACTTAATTATCTATTTTCCTTTGCTCTATTATGAGTTATACAGTATTTGGCAGTTCTTAGTTGTTGGGCTAATCTTCTTTCATTAAGTTCTCTAGTTCAATCAATTTTATTTTGGTGCTAACCAAGAGAAATCCTTCATCAAAAGATGCTCTGAGATATCCAAGTACAAGATTAAGACTAAATAGTATTATCGCCTTGCTAGACAATTTATTTATTTTTATAGACATATTTTCATAGGATTTAATACAGATTTGCCTCAATTTTTCTACTTTTTTTATTCTTAAATCTAACTTTAAGGAATGTGCGATAATATTTCTCAATTCATGCAAAGTGAAGAGTATATCTGTTATGCGAGTTGCCTTAAGCACCTCCTTAACAAAACACAATTTTTGGTAATAACTCAACTTTAATTTTTCGATATCCAGAGGGTAGATATTTGAGGAGGCAATAATTTCATTAATTCTCTCTTCCAATAAAAGATTACACTTCAATATCAAAAGAGCTTCATCATCTATCTCTCCGAGAGCCTTTTCTATGCTGGAAGAATCAATACCTAAGTTTCTAGCTTCATTTTTTTCTAATCTCTTAGAAGCAATATCTAAGCTCTTCAATAATTCTTCCTTATTAAATTCAGTATTAAAGTTTCCTTTTTTCATTTATACTTCCCCTTTTTTTTCTAAATAACTTTTTAGATATTCTAAAAATTCTTTTGAATTTGCAAAGTAATTAAGGTATGCTCTTTTTAATTCTTCTACTGATTTTGCACCAACAAGAACCACATCTCTATCTTTAGTTTTATTAATCCTCTGAATTTTTTCTGCTTCTAAATAATGTTCTGTAGCGATAGTTTCCCCTTCTTCAGGATATCCTCTTATGCTTAATTCTGGATTTGCTTCGTCAGATACATCTAATTCAAGTAAGAAAAATCTCCATTCTTTAAGTTTTGGCTCTATAACTTTTAATGCTTTAGACCAACTATTCATTTTTGAGAATATTTTTAACTTATCAACCTTTTCTTTTATTGCCAAATAAAGTTCATTATTGTTTAATGGAGTGCCATCTACCTCTTTTTGTTTTTCCATTTTTGCAAAGGCAGAACTTACAAGTTTAAAAAACTCTTTCCATTCTTCCTCGCCCTCATTAGATTTAATTGCTTGTTTTGTGAACAAGTCTACTATCTCTATTGCTGTTGCCCATGCATGCTGAATTTTACTTCTAATCTGAATTTCAATAAGCAACCCATCATAAGTATTTATCTTATCACTTTTGTATCTGTAAACTAAGTGTATGCTTCTATATCCATCAGGTTTAGGATTTTTTATGTAATCTTTTTCTCTAATTCTCTTATGTTTTAGTCCACGACTTTTCCTATAAAGATTTACCAATTCATTTACCCTACTAACATCCGAAACGACAGACCTACATCCCGCAATATCTTGCATTTGTGACAAACTCATGGTTTTAGTTTGGTCTCTATTTAGCTTTTTGATTATTGATGGAACTCTTTTTAGTCGTTGAACAACTATCGAATCATTATCTATTTTTTTTGATGTTTGTCTTAATCTTGCTTGAAATGTGTTCATAGGATACCCGTGAGAAGAACGCCAGTTATTCAGGATTGTTAACGCTTCTTCTTTTTCTTCTTCGGTAAAACCATTGGTAAGAATATGTCCTGCCCTATCAACCTGAGCTTTTCCATAAATAGGTTTAGTCCATGTCATGCTTTATTAAATTCGCATGCCTTTATATATCTTTGCATGCATAATAAAAGTAGCATGCAAAGGTTTAAATAGTGGATATTTCCTGATCATGCATGCAGAAATAAACACGCATGCAATAAAATGACACAAACGATTAAACAAAAGGTTCCGAATTTAACGGAATAGGAAAACATGGCTAAAAGTCTCTAAAATTTAACAACACAGGTAATAGATTGGTTTAAAAATATCTTTTTCCTTGTTATATCGGTAAAAAGAGATGGAAGAGGAAAATAATAATCATAAAAGAAGTTTTCTTTTTGGAAGTATTGGGAAGAAACTTGTCTGGGCTTTCGGAGTTTTAATAGTCATTATGGTTCTTATCGTTAGTATAACTTATGTTCTGAATAGAAATCTTGAAAGTAGTCAGAATGCGTTGAGGGATGTTGAAGCACCATTAGAATTAATGGTTTGGGAAGTCATCGGATATGACGCAATTCTTACGGGGAGTGCACACGAGGCTCTTCTTCACGTAGAAAAAGGAGATTTTGGGAAATTGGAAGAGCATAAAGCAAAATATGATGAGGCAGGAGTTAAACTTGATGATTTGCTTAAAGTTAGGGCTAAAGCTCTGGTTGAGAAGAGTAAAAGAACGAATGAAGAGAGAGAAAAAACTATTTTCATTCTTTCTGAATTAGATAGAGTTAATTTATTGTTAGTTGATTTGGAAACAAGGGCTTTTGATGCGATGGAAAAAGGAGATAGTGAGAGTGCTAGAGGTTTAATTGTTACGAATCAATATGAGGGATATAAGGACGAGCTTAAAAATTTGTATACTCAATTTGGAAATATTCAAGCTGGGATATCTGAAAGATACGGGCAAGAGATTCTTAAATCTTCTAGAGATATACAGAGATATAATATAATTCTTGGAATATTGTTTTTATTGGTTGCGGTTTCAGTTCTTTTAATTATAAATAAAAAGATTGCAGTTCCGGTTAAGGAGTTGTATACTTCTACCTTAGAGCTTGAGAGAGGAAATTATAATACAAGAACTAAAATAAAGAGCGGAGATGAGCTTGAGGATTTAGGCACTGCATTTAATGAGACTACCGAGCAACTGGGAAGATTGGATGAGGAGAGAAAACAAGTTGATAAAGCAAAAACAGAGTTCTTATCTATAACTTCTCATGAACTTAGGAGTCCAATGACTCCTATGAAAGCGCAGTTGCAGATGTTGGGGGAGGGATTTTTCGGGAAGCTAAATAGCAAACAAAGAGAATCGGTTGATATTGTCCTTAGAAATACTGACAGATTGGATAAAATTATAGTCGACTTCCTGGAAATTTCAAGGATTGAAGCGGCAAGGTTGAAATTTAACTTTATCAAAACTGATTTAGAGCCATATATAAAAAGATTAAAGGAGGAAATGGATGGGTTTATGCCTGAGAAGAAGATTGTAATTGAGTTGAATGTGGGCAACCTTCCTACATTCGAAGTTGATCCTGATAGAGTTATGCAGGTTCTTAGGAATCTTGTTAATAATGCAAAGAAGTTTAGTCCTGAAAAAGGAAAGATAAATATTTATGTGCAGAGAAAGGGAGATTTTGTTCAGTTTACAGTTAAAGATAATGGGGTAGGGATGAAAAAGGAGACGCAGACAAGAGTGTTTGAGCCATTCTATCAAGTAGATAATATGTATCAGCATAAGTCTGGAGGGACTGGACTAGGATTGGCGATATGCAAGGGAATTGTGGAAAGTCAGAATGGAAGTATATGGTTTAATTCTATAGAAGGGCAGGGAACAACATTTTACTTTACAATTCCTTTGACTCCTGTGAGAGAGATAAAAGCAATAAGATTATTGTTCTCAGCAAAGCAGGATGTTGAGAAGAAAGTAAAAGAGATAATGCTTGAAATGCTTGGACCTCTAGCCGAGAGGGAATTTGAAGATTTAAAGATAAAAGGCATTTTGGAAGATAATTTAATTGAATATATAGATTTCTTAAAGAAAAAGAAAATTATAGAGCATACAGAAGAGTTTAAAAATAAAATCAGGCTTATATTCGAAGGAGAAGGTAAAAAGAGATGAATAAAAGAATAATAAGTTTGGTTTTGGCATGGATTGTTTTAATTGGTGCTATTGTGGTAATAGTTGGATGGATATTAGATATTTCTGTGCTTAAGAGTATACTTCCAATATGGGTGACTATGAAATTTATTACTGCTGTCTGTTTCTTACTAAGTTCTATTATCGTTCTTATTTTGTTTAAAAAAGATAAAGGACAGATTACGGAAATGTTATTGGTAGTCTTATCTTTTTCACTTCTTTTGCTTATGATTTCGTTTTTCTTTTCTTTATTTTCAGGAATAAGCACAGGCATTGAGAGTTTGTTTGTGAAAGAAGCACAAGGAGTAGTAAGGACTACAATCCCCGGGGTTCCTGCTGTGCCTACAATGTTATGTTTTATTCTTATTGGACTTGCAGGTTCTTTGTATTCTTTGAATTCTGAAAAGAAAAGAGTGATAGTTGTTCTTGGGGGAATAGTCGCTTTAATAGGATTAATTGCAGTTGCAGGATATCTTATTGGAGTTCCTGCAATGTATTATAGTTTTCCAGGATATACTTCAATGGCATTTCATACTGCATTGTTCTTTGTTCTTTTAGGGGTAAGCTTATCTTTTATTTCAAGAGAGGTAAAAGAGTGAGATGAGATTACAAACAAAATTGATTGTTACAAATATACTTTTATTTTTAATTGCAATCTCTTTTATAGGAGTTCTTCTTTTTTCTAATTCGAGAACTAATTTGGAAGAACAAATAATAAATCAACTTTCTTCTACTTCTAATACTATTGATGAAAATATAAGGGCCTTCGTGCAGGCGCAGACAGATAAGATTGAATTAATTGCTATTCAGAGTGCCTTATCTAATGAAGAGCTTATTGAAATGGCAAAAAGAGACCCTTCATTTTATGATTTTTTTGTTATTGGAGAGAATGGGACAGTAACTTCTGCTAGTAATATTGATAAAGTCGGAGCATATGGGGGAGATAAACCTTATTTTATAAATGCTCGAAATCAGACTTATGTAAGGCCCGTTTATCTTGCCACAGAACCTGTTGATTATTTTATCGCTTTTGCGACTCCTTTTCACGATGGAGTATTAGTTGGAAGGGTAAGCATAGACTATCTGAATAATTTTGTTAAAATTAAAGAAGGACTTGGAAAAACTGGGGAAAATCTTATGGCTTTTGTAGATAATGAAAGCATTATTTATTTTACTCCAAGATTGTTTTCTAATATTAGCAGAGAAGTTTTGACAAAAGAGAAGGCTAAGGATAGACCAATTTATCGTGCAATTATAGGTAAAGAGGAAGTCTTTTCTGGGGCAAAAGATTATAGAAATGTTGAGGTACTTGCTTCTACTAGATACATCGAAGAAATAAAAGTTGGGCTCGTGAGCAAGATAGACGCAAGCGAAGCGTTTTCAAAAGTTGAAGCATTACAGAGAATGACTATTTATCTTATCATAGTTATTTTATTAGTTATGTCATTTGCAATTTATATTGTTTCAAGGAAAATCTCCATGGAAATAAATGATATTTCTTCAAACATAGTTAAGATAACAAAAGGGAATTTGAATATCCAATTGAAAAAAAGCTCATTGACCGAAGTGCAAGTATTGATTGATTCTCTTAACAGGATTCTTGCTTCAATGAAACTTGCAATTTTGAGAACTGGAATATCAAAAGGGGAATTGGGAATTGGGGAAGCTGTGAAGGCTAAAGAGGAAGCAGAGGAGAGGTATAAAGTTCTTTATGAAAGCGCGTCTGATGCAATAATGACTCTTGAACCTCCATCCTGGAAGTTTAGTGCAGGAAATCCTGCAACATTGAAAATGTTTAATATTAAGGATGAGAAAGAATTACAGAGCTTAGGACCTTGGGATGTTTCTCCTGAGAAACAGCCAGACGGACATTTATCTTCTGTTGATGCGAAGAAGATGATTGAAAAAGCAATGAAAGGTGGAAGCAATTATTTTGAATGGACTCATAGAAGGTATAGGGGGGAAAATTTCCCTGCAACAGTTTTATTGACGAGAGTTAAACTTGGAGAGAAGCTATTCTTACAGGCGACTGTAAGAGATATGAGCAAGGAGAAGAAGGTTGAAGAGGAATTGAATTTGTTAAAGGGAAGGACTAAAATAAGAGAATTGCTTGGGGATAATGAGAAAAAGAGAAAAGGGGGGCAAAATGAAAGAAGAACTGATTAAATGGAGTCCAAAATTCAGTGTTGGGATAAATGAAATTGATAGTCAGCATAAGGGATTGATTAATGCTTTTAATAAAACTTATCAGTTATCTTTGTCTGGAAAATATGATGAAAATAAAAAGGAAGTTGGAAAGGTTCTTGAGATTTTGTTGGAGTATGTAAGGGTGCATTTTTCTACAGAGGAGAATTATTTTGCAAAGTGGGATTATCCATATAGTGCTGAACACATGGAGAAGCATGCAAAATTAACTTCTGACGTTATAGCATTTAAGGGAAGGTTTGATAAGGGAGAGGATATTTTAGTGGATTTGCTTAAATTTATCACTGAATGGTTCGAGGGGCATCTTAAAACAGATGATCATAAATATTCTGTTTATTTTAAGGAAAAAGGGTATATTGAATAAATTTTAGTAGGTAAGGTATAATTCCTTTTACCTCTTTAATAATCTTAGAGAAAGAAAACAATTGTTATTTCTTGCTGATGATGTTAGAAGTATTGCAGCTATCAATAAGTTATGAGCAAGTGAACTAACTCTTTTTACAAAGAGAGATATAAACAAATGAATATCCATCAGAGTTTGTTTACGAGGTAATTATAGTTAAATAAGGTTTAAATAATAGGTTTTGTTACTCCTTTTATGTTGGATAATCAGTATCCTGATACCAATAGGGTTTTGTCGGATACTTTAAAAAGAGGAATTTTAAAAGAGAAAGAGGAGATATCTGAGCTTTCTAAGGAAGAGAAAGAGCTTAGAGAGGAGACTATTTCCAAGAAAGCGGTTGCTTCAAGAGAGAGGTTAAAGGAAAGAAGAAATGCTCTTCTTAGTGTTATTAAAAAGGCAATAAAAAGAGGTATTGAGATTTCTAAGCTTATGGCTGAGAAGGGCAGTTTACTAAAAGCCTATCATAATGCGATTTTTGCTCTGGAAAAGGAGATTTCAGAATCTGGAAAGAAAAAGGAAAAGTTTGAAGAAAATGTTAAGAAGAGTCTGAATGTTGTGTTGTTGTCTAATAGGAAACATTTGTCTTCTATATCGAGCTATAATGATAAAATTATAAATGAGATAGAAGGTTTAAATGAGAGTGAAAAATCACTTAGCAATAAGCTGAAAGAATCTGAGTCTTTAGTAAAGAGTCATTTTGAAAAAGAATGTAGGCAGAGACAGAATAAAATTATTGATGATGAGAAGAAGTTCAGAGAGTATATTAATGGCAAGAACGGGGAAATCTCCGATTTGTTTGTGTATTTAGATAAGGAAAAGGACAAAATCTTATTGATAAAGGAAGAAATAGATAATCTTCCTGCAAGAACTGTATTAAAGATTCAGCATTTGAAAAGACAGCTCACTGCGGATAAGCTTGATAAATTAAAATCTTTGGAAAGACAGATAAACTTACTTAAAAAAGAAGAAGTGGAGATTGATAAGAGTTTTAATGATTCTGTCAGGATTATTGAGGAAAAGGCAGAGGAAAGACTTGAGGGGAAGAGGAAAAAAGTTGAATGGCATATTACTCAGCAAAGATTAAAGGTAGAAAATGAAAGGAAAAAGTTTTTGGACTTTAAGGATAAGATTTCTAAAAATATTGATATAAAAAAGAGAGAGATTGAAAAATCTGAAAAGTGGATTGAAGAGAGGTATAAGAAAATAAGAGATGCGAAAATAAGTTCAATAGAGAGCATTGGAAATAAGAGAGTTGCTTCTGTCGAGAAACGCATAAAAGATATGAAAGAGGGTATTGACAGGAAATACAAATCTGCCGAGAATGAACTAAAGAAAATTATAAACGCCGAGCAGAATAAGGTTCAGCGATTGGAGGATAATCTAAAGAAGTTTGAAGAGGAAAAAAGAGGGGAAATGGAAGAAGGGGTTGCAAGTCTGAATTTAGTAAAGAAACAAATATCCGAGCTTGAGGGAAAGAGAAAGAAGATTTCTAATGAAATTACGATGAAAATAAAAAATGAGTTCTCTGCTATGGAAAATAAAAAGCAGAGCATGCTTTCAGAGAATTTGTCTATTTTTGAAAATGAAATATCTGAGATAAAGAAACAGGCGGGGGAGAGACTGAAGTTGCTTGAAAACCAGATTAATGAAGATAAAAGCAAAGAAGAGGATATCAGAAAGGAAATTGAGAAGGAAAATCTTGCTCTTGAAAAAACTTTGAATGAAAGACAGAAAAAAATAGATGAAAAGAAAAAGGAAGTTCTGAAGAACATTGATGAACTTCGTGGGAAAAGGATGAAAGAGCTTGAGGGAGAAAAAGAGGGAGAGATAAAGGCACTTGATTCCAAGCTCTTGGCTCTTAAAGAAAAAATAGAGAGCGAGAAGGAAAATTTGAAGAGAAAAGAAGCTGTGAAGATGTCTAAAATAGAAAAGGGGGAGATAAAAAAGGTTGATGCAAATCTAAGAAGGTATTTTGAAAAGAAAAAGAGAGAAGTAGAAAGAGAAATGCATAATCTTGAAAGTGAGAGACATAAGATTGTGCTGCTTGAAAATCAGAAAATGAGAGTAATTAATGAGGTTTCTCATAAAATAAGCGAACAAGCCAAGAGGATAGCTGAGAAGAAAAGAGAAGATATAAAGAAAAAGGAGAGGCTAATTGAGAATAAAATTAGAGCATTAAAAGAAAAGGAAAATAAGGTTGAGAAAGAAAGCAAGGAGCATTTGAATGATCTGGAAAATAATTTGAAGAGTCTGGCTTTGATAAAGCTAAAGGAGCTTGAGTCTGATTTAGTTGAGGAAAAACAGAAAAAGGAAAAGGAAATTTTATTTATAGAAAAGAAAAAGGAATTTCTTAAGTCTCTGTCTGTTAAGAAAAAGAAGGATTTTGAGGATAAGAAAGTTGAGATTGACATAAAATATTCAAAAATTGAGAAAGAAGAAATTGACAAGATTGAACGGATACATAAGGCTCAGCTTTCGGCTTTAGAGAGCAAGGAAAAATCTTTGGCTGAGAAGCTTAAAGAGAATCAAAGAAAAGTGGATATTGAAAAGGAAAAATCTAATAGGGAAATTGAGTCGAGAAAAAAGGCTTTTGATGTGCAGAAGAGAGCAATTGAAAGTGAAATTGAAGCTCTTAAATCCAGAAAAGTATTTTCCAATAAAAACATTAAGAAGATTAGCGATGAAAATAAGGTTCTTGAGCTGACTTTGATGGAATTAAAAGATAAAATTGGGCAAGTAAAAAAGAGAAAAGAGGCAATTGATGATAAAATAAATGAAAAAGATAAATTAACCGGGCAACTTGCAGATGTAATTAGAGAAAAGCAGAAGAGAATTGAGAATAGGAAAATGATGCAAAAGGAATTGAAGCAATTATATCTTGTTATGAATAATAAGCTCAAACCTCTGGTTAAATGGAGAACAAGAGAAAAGGTTAAGTGGAAAACAAGAATAAAGAAAAAAATAAATTGGAGAACAAGAGTTGAAGTTAAATGGAAAACCAGAATTATAAATAAGATTCAGGATAAGATAAAATGGAAGATAAAAACAAAGATTGTTGGGCAGTCTGTGCAGGATAATGAAGATATGGTAAAGTTCTTAAAGGAAATAGACTCTTTATTAGGTAAACTGCCAAATGAGGAGATTGATAGATTTATCAAATCAAAGGAATTTGGGGTTTATAAAAAAATGATGAATAAATACGGTGTTAAATAATGGGATTATTGGAACAAGCTGAAAAGAGAAAGAAGCTTTTGGATAAGTTGACTAAAAGCAAGAAGAAATATATAGATAATGTTGATGAAAAGACAAGAAAAGTAATAACTGAAGGAATAAGAGAACAAAGAACTAAGCTGGTTATGGGAATGCCTTCAATTGTGGAGGAAAAAGCAAAGAAAACAGATAAAAAGATTAAGAAGGGCAAGGAAAAGAAGGTAAGCAATTTGATTGCAGAGATTGGAAAGGAAATTGCTGAAGAGGAGAAGGTTGCTTCTGAGAAAAGGAAAAAAGAAGCTAAAATGCCTGGGAAATATATTCTTACGGGAGTTCCAGGGTTTGATGATTTATTGGAGCAGGGAATTCCTTCCGGGAATTCGATTATTGTTGCAGGAGGGGCTGGAAGTGGAAAAACAATATTCTGCCTTCAGACTTTAAATTATCATGCAATGGAAGGGAAGAAGTGTTTGTACATTACATTTGAAGAGAATGAACAAAGGCTGATTAATCATATGAAAGACTTTGGATGGGATGCTCAAAAGCTGATAAAAAAAGGCAACCTTAAAATATTAAGGATGAATCCGTTTGATATCACAAGAAATGTTGATGCTTTATTGGCAAAGCAGAAAGGAGAATTATTGATTGATATTGATCCTGTGCTTCTTCCAGAGGGATTTAAACCAGATGTTGTTGCCCTCGACTCTTTGACTGCAATTGCCTCCGCATTTACAGGGAAAGAGGATAGCTATAGAATATACATTGAACAATTATTCAGATTCTTTGAGAATCTTGGTTCGACTAATTTTCTTGTTACAGAAACTGAGCAGATTCCTAAGATATTTTCGCAGACAGGAGTTGAGGAGTTTTTGGCAGATGGAGTAATTGTTCTTTACAATTTGAAGCATGGAAATGTAAGGGAAAATGCCCTGGAAATTTTAAAGCTGAGAGGAGCAGGGCATAAGAAAAAGATTGTTGCCTATCATATTACTGGAAAGGGAATAATTGTATATCCTGAACAGGAAGTATTTAGTGAGATTTGATTAAAAAGAAGGAAATTGTTATTTCATATAATATGGGTTGTCAGTTTATTGATTAACTATTAATATATAAGATATAAACTATTTTACTTTTTTAATAAGGTTGAAGATAGAGAAATGGAATTATCTTCGGCTAGTAAGATTGTAGGTATTTGGGATAACTCTTTGTTTCCATCTGTCTTGGGGACTTTAACACTATTATCACAGTACATAATTATACATACAAATACATATAATTAATATTTATACATTTAATTATTTAAATGTAAATATTTAAAAAGAGAGATTTTCTTTATCTATTATGCAAAAGAGGATTACTTTGAGTGTTGACTCTAAGGTTTATAGTGATTTCCAGAAGTTTTGCGAAGATAATGATATAATTGTTTCTAAAAGAGTTGAAAGATTAATGGCAAGGGAACTTAAGGATAAAAAAGGAGGAAGCAAATGAATAGACAAGCAAGAGTCAATTTGATTATAGTTTCGGTTTTTGTCTTAATTGCAATCTTCTATCTTGCTTTTGTTATTGCGGCACAGGCATTTCCAGGAGGGTCTACTCATTTGTCAGGGGTTGGATGTTATGCTTTAAACAAATCTTCTTCTATAGCATGTCAGGGAACTTATCCTGGAGCTTGTGGTGCGGCGGGAGATAGAATTGGGTGTATTGATGGAATAAATGAAACCGTTTTTATGGCATCAAATAATGATTTTGCAGCAATAAATATTTCTTATGCGAATACTACTGTAAGCGATTGTGGAGCTATACAACAAGTCTTTCTTTGCTATAGAAGGTCAGTTAGGGGAGGAGGGAGTATAAATAACTGCGAGGTTTCATTTGATAATGCAAATTGGAGTTCTAAAGTTATTATGAATAATACTTGTCCATCATTAAATACTCAACAGCCAGTGATATGTCAAAATATAACCGCAAATAAAACATGGTCTTGCAGTAATTTCTTTGGTTCGAGTGCAAACGGTTCTAGTGTCGCAAGAGTACAAGTTCAACAAGCAACCGGAACAAGTACCAGAAATCTTACTATTGATGCTTTGTTCTTTAATGTAACTTATACTTCGGATGCTACTGCTCCAACAATAGATTTTGTAACTCCAACTCTTTCATCTGGAAGTTATCAATATCAAAGGGATATATATGTTAATGTTAGTGCGGTAGATACTGGTTCAACCGTAAAAAACATAACTATAAGATTATATAATTCAACAAGGGCATTGATAAATACAACAAATTCAACTTCAAGTCCGTTATTCTATAACTTCACTGTAACTTATGATGGTTTGTTCTTTTTCAACGCAACCACTTTCGATAATAGCGGAAATGTAAATAATAGCGAGACAAGGAATGTTACTATTGACCGGGTAGCGGCAGTTATTAATTTCACAAATCCGAGTGAATTAAACAACGGAGTTATAACCAGAAATAATATTCTTGTGAATATAAGTATAATTGAAGTTGCGCCATATAATCTTACAATCAATTTGTTTAATTCTTCTCAAGGATTGATTAATCAAAGTAATTTGACAAATTCTGTATTGTCTTCTTATTTTGTAAACTTTACTGGAATAGTAAATGGAACATATAAGTTTAATGCAACAGTAGTTGACTTGCTTGGTTCTATTAATTATACTGAAACAAGAACAGTTTATGTTAATAGAACTCCAATTCTTGGAGCTTTAAATGCAACTCCAAATCCTATAGCTGGGGGAAATGTCATTTCGATAAATACTAGCGGAGTTGATGATCCTCAGCAATCTACTGTTCAACTATTCTGTCATGGAACGAATACTACCCCTACATCTGGAAATAGCATTTGCACTGGAGGTACTACGACTGTGGCGAGTTCGCCATACAATCTTAACTGCACTTTTACAACTGCACAAATGGATGCGAATAATACGGTTTATTGCAGGGTTTATGATGGGGAGAGTTATTCTACAACTAGAAGTGTTAATTATACGACAAAAGTAAGCACGGTAACTACTTTGATATTTAGTGTTGCAGAAGATACAACTCAACCGTATATTGATACGGCAAATAATGGAAGGACAGATATAATTGTCTCAGGAGAATCTGGAATGACATGCAGGTGGAGCACAAATGATTTAGCGTATTCTTCTATGACAAATGGATGCACTACTATTGGAAGTCAGGCAAACTGTTCTGTGAATGATGTTTCTTCTCAAGGGTTCTTTACAAGATATGTTTCATGTGCTGATTCTGTAGGGAATGGACAAACCTCTTCGAATAATCTTAACGTTGAGTTTTATTTAGATTATACAGCTCCTACAACTACAGATAATTCAGTTTCAGATGTTAGGGTTCCAGGATATGGCGTGACAATAACTGAAAGTGACAATGTAGATACTGATCCTAAAACTACATATTGTAGTGATACTACCAACGCTTGTTTGCCTGGAACAAGCATAGATAATGGGGGGCAAGTTGTATTTAGCACAAGAGGGGTAAATTATCTTAGGTATAATTCAACTGATTTTGCAGGAAATACTCAAACTATTGTTAGCAAGACAATAAACATAAACCAACTTCCTTTATTTACTTCTGCTTTAGATAATGCAGTTACGATAAAAGGCGGAAGTACAGTAAATATTACGACGAACAGCTCTGATACAAACTCTGGGCAGAATGTTAGTTTGTTTGTATGCAGTTCTACAAATGTAACTTATCTTGGATGTGGAACGAGCAATTACTGCAATGCAACTGGAACAGGAAATTTAACTTGCGTGTTTAATTCCGAGGTAGACTCAACGGCTCATTCATGGTTTGCATATATATTTGACTCTTTGAATGAGTCTGCATCTACAAATCCAATATCTGGAAGTTATACTACTGATAGTAGTGCTCCTTCTATAACAATAATCACTCCTGCTAATGCAAGTACAACAAGCACGAGTGTGAGCTTGGATATAATCCTTAGTGAAGTTGGAAATGCATGGTATAATCTTGATAATAATGCAACAACAAATGTTTCTATGAGTAATGTTTCTGCTTTTGAATGGGTTGCTTCTATTTCTTCACTGGCAGTGACTTCTCACAATATTACTTTCTATGCAAATGACAGTTATGGGAACTTGGCTAATGTTACAAGATATTTCTCCATTACTCCTACAACAGATACAACTGCTCCTGCAATAACTATATTGAGTCCTGTAAATAATAGTTACGTTTCTGGAACTCTTTTGATAAATATAAGTGCAGATGAATCATTATCCTGGGCAGGATATACTCTTAATGGCGGAAGTTTGTTAAATATGACAAATTATTCATTGACTCAATGGTACAATGTCTCTTTGCTATCGGGAGAGGCACAATATAATCTTACAGTTTATGGAAATGATAGTTCGAATAATCAGGGAAATAGAAGTGCAACATTCTATTTGGACAGTGTTGCTCCAAGATATTCTAATACTAATGTTCTTCCAAGTCCTGCTAATCAAAGCCAAAGTGTAAATTGTTCAATTTCATGGAGTGACGGATTTAATATTACAAGTGTAATAATTGCAGAGAATTCTTCAGGGACTTCTGAGAATCATACCATTTCATTTACTGGAACAAGCGGAAGTGCAAGTTATATTATAATCGGAAGTAAGCTTGCAGTTAAGGGGGGCTACACTTGTTTATTCTATGCAACAGATATTACAGGAAACTCTAATTCAACTTCACAATCATTTGTTGTAAATGATGTGACTTCTCCCACAATTACTGTGACAAGTCCGAGCAATGTTACTTATAATCAGCAGAGTATTGGGATTTCTATATCTACGAATGAAAATGTAAGCTCTGCTTGGTATTCATTGGATAATGCAGCTAATATAACAATGAATAATATTAGTTACACTTCATGGAATGCAACACTTTCTTCTTTAAGCAATGGTGGGCATAACATAACTTTCTACGCAAATGATTCAAGCAACAATATAGGGAATACTAGCTTGTTACGGTTCTCTGTAAATACGGGAGGGGCGGATACAGTTGCTCCAGTCATTACGATAAATACTCTTGTCAATAATACATACTATACCGCAACAACTCTTGGATTAAATATAACTGCGAATGAAAATATAAGCTTTGCTTGGTATATTTTGAATTCAACTCCAAGAGTTTATCTGTCGAATAGTTCGATGATTAACTGGAATGCAACTCTTTCAGAGCTTGGAGAGGAAAGTACGGATATTCTTGAGGTTTATGCAAATGATACGGCTTCTCCTGCAAATAATGGAAGCACAAACATAACTTTCTTTGTTGATAAGATTGCTCCAAGATTATTTAATGTAAGCGTATATCCAAATTCTCCTAATGAAACACAAAATGTTGTGTGCAATGTTTTTGTTAATGATACTTTCTCTCTTTCATCTGTAAAGATATCCGAGAATGCTACGATAAAAGGAGTATTCCTAAATCATACAATTGATTTAAGCTCTTCAGGGGATGCAAATTATACAATTCTTTCTGCTTCAAGGGGAGATTATACTTGTTTGTTCTATGCAACTGACAGGGCAGGAAATCAGAACACAACTTCAACAACATTTACAGTGAGTGATGTCACAAATCCAGCGATTAGTATAAACTCTCCTCAGAATACAACTTATACTACAAGTTCTATATTGTTTAGCATAACTACAAATGAAAATGTTTCAAGTGCGAGTTATTCTCTTGATGGCGGGACAAATTCAAGCTTATCCGGAAGTGCAACTTCGTGGAGCAACACTGTAACTGCCGGAAGCGGGAGCCATAATGTTATATTCTATGCTCTTGATTCTTCAGGAAATGAGGGAAATAGTTCTACTATTTATTTCTCTGTTGATTTGAGTATATATGACACAACTGCTCCAGGAATAAATATCTGGAGTCCTGCAAATAATAGTTATCTTACTTCTTCAGGTGTTCTGCTCAATATAACTGCCGATGAGAATCTTGCATGGGCGGGATATAAGATTGATTCCGGAACATTGACAAATCTTGGGAACACTTCTCTTACTGGATGGAATGCTACGGTTACATTAACTGAGGGACAGCATAATGTAACTTTCTATGCTAATGATACTTCAGTTAATAAAAATCAGGGCAATAGAAGCTCAGTATTTTATGTCGATTTGGCAGATCCTTACTTTGGTGCGGTACCTTTAACATGCACTGATCCTGTAAATGACTCCCAGAATGTTTCATGCTTTATATCGGCATTAGATAGTGTTGGTTTGAATTATACAATAGTAAGTCATAATGCTACCGGAAGTTGGCAAAACACAACATTATCAATGTCTGGAACTTCATATACAGTTAATTATAATATAACTTCCGGAAATACAACAATGCCCAGATTTTCAATATTGGCTTATATTTATGATTTGTCTGGAAGGACAAATGTAACTTCAAGAAATATAACTGTGGTTGATGATTCTTTCCCTGCGATATATAATATTAGTTATTATCCTAATACAACTGACTTATTGGATCCTGGAGTAAGAGTCAATGTCAACGCAACAATTGTAGATAATTACAATATCTCAACAGTTGTCTTGATGTGGTTGAATCAGAGTGATGGAAATTGGATAAGTGTATCCATGGCTAATTTAACTAGTGTTAATACCTCTGGAAGTATAAATGCAGTGTTTAATGCAACATTTATTCCTCAAAATGGAACATACGCATTTAAAATAAATGTTACGGATAGTGCTGGAAATCAAAATATTTCTGAAAACACAACAATAATTGTTGCAAATGATACAAGTTATTTCAATTCAACAACTATCCCTGATACAAAATCTATAATTTATTCTCAAAGAGTTAGTAATAATACCTTGGGAGGGTTATATGTTAACAATACGGGAGACGATAGTCAGCTGAATTTCACAATAAATATAAGCTCGTCAATAAGGGATAGATTTAACATCAATTACACTTCAAGTGCAAATGCAACTTATTCTGTTGGGGCGGGAGGAGCAATCAATTTAACTATATTTGCAGATACTACTTCATTAACTGCCGGATTATACGATTACAATATAACTGTAAGTTCAAGTGCGGGAACTTCAATAATTCAAAAGAAACTTAATATTCAGACTGCGGAGGGACCATATATTTCTGTTTCAATTGATAGCTATTCATCTAGTGTTACAAGAGGACAGACAGGAGTTACATTATCTGCTTCGGTTACAAATCTCGGAACTTCTGCTGCGCAGGATGTTGATTTGAACTGGACTCTTCCTAGCGAGTTTTCATTGGCTTCTGGAAATCTAAGCAGAAGATTTTCAGTTGTGCCTATTGGACTTTCAAGCAGCAATAGTATAACTATTGATGTTTCAAGTTCTGCAAATGTCTCTTCTGTAAATATTACTGCAATTTCAACAGCGTCGAATGCAAATAGTTCAAATGCAACTAAAGCGGTGTCTATAACAAATCCTTTGACTGTCACACAAACGGTAACTAATACGGTTACTGTTACAACTGGGGGTGGCGGAGGAGGCGCAGGAGGGGGAGCTGCCGCAGTTGTAATCTCTAATACTATTGAGGTAACTAGGGGAGATGAGATGACATTTAATGTGAATGTCTTCAATAAATATCCAAATAAAACTTTGGAAGGACTTACATTGACAATTATAGGTTTCCCTGAAAAATATATTTCTGTAACTCCTAGGACAATAGGAAATATAGGGTATAATAAGACAAGCGGATTTTTGGTAACCCTTACTGCACCTACATATAAAAGCAGGGAAGAACATTTAATCCAAGCAATTATTAGGGGTAAGTTGGTTGATGGCAATAGTGCGGGAGATTATTCTGAAACTCAGAACATAAAATTAATCATACAAGAAGTTTCATCAAATGAAACTCTATCTATCCTCAATTTGGCTAAAAAGGCGATAGAGCAGATGAGGGAAAAGACATTTAATATTATCGGAGTTGATAAATTATATGCTGCAGCTATACAAAGCTTGCAGAATAAACATAATGAAGAGGCAAAGAGAATTGCTGATGAAATTGTTCTTACTAAGAATACTGCATTTGCAGCTTTCGATTTAATAGGAAGATTAAAGCAGGCAATGGATGATCCAAAGAAGATGAATCTTATAACCTCAAATGTTCCAAGTGAATTTATTGATCAAAGTGGAAATGTGAAGACAAGTCAAAGTTTGCTCACAGGAAATGTAGTATTTACTGGGCAATCAGTTGTTGATTTAGTGAGTCTTGCTCAGGCAGCATTTGATAGGGGGGATTATAGCACAGCATTGGAAAGGGCAAAGAATGCACAGGTGATGTTAATATTGGAAAGAAAGGGCAACTTTGGGCTATTCTTATACTTGTATTGGTATTATATTATTGCTGGAATCATAATAATTGTTGGTTTGGGGATGTATGGTTTAAGAATTTATAGAAAGAGAAACATAAGTGGAAAGATTAATGATTTAGAAAAAGAAGAGCAGAATATAAGGCTTTTGATGATTGCAAATCAGAAATCATATCTTTCTGCAAGAATAAGCTCTGCGGATTACCATAAAACGCTTGCACAACACACAAAGAGGTTGGCAGATATACAAAAGGAAAGGATTAATCTAAGAGAGAGAAGAATAAGATTATTGCCTCGGTCTGAAGTTAATCTTGCTCTTGAGAAGGAATCGGCAAGACTTGAGGAGCAGATAAAGAGCTTGCAGAGAAAGTTCTATGTAGAACATAAAGTTCCTGAGAGTGAGTATCACACACAGTTTGCAGCATTTAATGAACAGCTAACTGAAATAGAAGGGGAGAAGATTGAGCTTAATCTCAAGGAAAAGGAAGAAAAAAAAGAGGAAGAGAAGCATGGAGGTAAATCTGAGGAGATGAAAAATGCAAGCAATGAAAGACACGATTTAGGGAAGAAGTCAATATTTGATTTTGTCAAAAGTCATTTCAAAGAAAAGGACTTAAAGGGAAAATACATAAAAATAAACGTAAAACCTCATGATAAAAATAAACATCTAGGAAATAAGAAATGAAACACGAACTAACTCTAATATTTGTCTCTGTGCTTGTTGTTTTAGGAGCAGCATTTTTCTTTTACACAAATAGCGGTTTTACGGGATATGTTGTTTATAATGAGAGCTCTAGTGTGGATGTGACTCCTTTGAACATAAGTGAAAGTCAGGCTAATGTCTCAATTGCTGAAGCGGAGGGAGTGATAGTAATTATGGAAAGCAATAACTTTACCCATAAACATATGGATGATGAATTAATTGAAGCAGAGAAGGTATTTCAGCAAGCTAGATATGTAGAGATAATAAGAAATAGCAACGACGATAAAAAAATAGCCGAGGCAAAGAGGGCTTTGCAGTTGATTAATTGGCAGAGCATTACATTCAATGATGTAATTCCTCATACGGAGGATATAAAACAAAGAAAAATAGAAGCATTTGAGATATATGATTCAATTTCAATATTGAGAAAGGACATACGGTCTAATTTAGATAATGGATTTGACGTCACTTCTGCAACAAACCTCGCAGATAGTGCAGAGAGAGCATTTTATCAGGAAAGATATAATGATTCAAGGGGATTTATAGTAGAAAGCAGGAATTCTCTTGAGGGTAGTGTTTCTGGGACTTCTACTCTTTCAGGAATTCAAAATGGGGCAAAGAATTTTATTCAGAAGTATTGGATGCAGATTATAATTTTCATAATTGTATTTGCCTGGGTTTCAAGCATTATCACAAAACAAATTGGTAAAAACCGTTTGGAAGAGCAGATAAAGGCAATAAAGAGAGAAAGAGAGAGCCTTACGGGATTGATGAAGAAGACTCAAAGTGAGAGATATAGGGAGAATAAAATTTCTGAATGGGTATACGGAATAAGAATAAAGCACTACAAGGAAAGGATGAATGTAATCAATGAAAAGCTTCCTGTAATGCAGGCGAGATTAAGAGAATTGAAGGGAGAAGAGGACAAACATTAGGGTTTATCGCTTTTATAATTAAAGAAATGTATTGTTATCTCATGTCTGTCGGTATTATAATATTTAACAATTTTGTTGATATTAAATGTTAAGGGTATAGAAGATATTTATGAGCTCCGAGTAGCTAATTAACATATTATTGAAACGTTCAAGAGAAACTAGGGGCTTTAGCCCTTAGAGGACGTTATAAGCTAAGTTATAAAATTATTGCTTCTTTGAAAGATTTGAAATGATTGTCTCCAGTGATAATTTTTGAGTTAGTTGCTTTAGCGGAGGATATCAACAAGGTATCAGCCATACTTATTCCCTCGATCTTATTTTTATATTCGGCATGAATTAATCCTGCTTCTTTCGCTATTTTAGGAGTTATATTTAGAATTTTACTATTTTTGATGATGGCTGAATAGGCTGTTTCAATGTTTTTATCTTGTCTTTTTAACTTGCTTATTACTTCCGTTATCGTTGTAGGCAAGGTAAATATTTCATTTTCATTTTCTAAAATCTCATTTACTTTTTCTCCCTTATTTGTTCCCTCAAGATATGCAATCCAGGCGAAGGCATCAAATAGGTAATTCATTCTTCCAATTGCCCTTTAAATTTATCTTCTTTCGTAAATGAGCCAATTCCTTTTAATGCTCCAAAGTAACTTTTTCTTTTCTTTCTCACACCAAATTCTACCAAATCATTTTCCTGAATGTTTTCTTCTTTAACTACATTAGCAGGAATAGTTATGACTAATGAGCCGCCTATTTTTCTCGTTCTTGCAATTGAAGTTATATCTTCCATTTTATTTAAGTTATATATTTAGTTATATTTTATTATACATAATGTTATATATAAACTTTTCTATTTTGTGGTTTATATTAGGATTTTGCCTGTTTCCACATTTCTTCAAAGAAGTCTCGATAGGAGTCTGCGACTTCTTTGCTCTGGATTAGAAATAAAAATGGTTCTTCTGTCCAGACCATTATTGCCACTTTATCGTCTTGTATCTGTGTTTCTGTTAATGGCTCAAATGATTGATTAAAGTATTTTATTTTTGTTATTTTTGGAGCTAAGGTTTTTCCATATTCTCTTAGTGAGGGGTTGAAAATTAATTTAGCATGAATATTTTGTTTTGCTCTTTTTGTTTCGTAATTCGCCCAGAATAATTCTCCCATTATATCTACTGAGGCTTGAGGAGCTCCAAATGCAAGTATTTCTCCTCCTTGAAGTGTTTGATTGTAAAATGCTTTTATGCCTTTAATTCCTCTATAAATTTGGGCTTCCTGCATTATTTTTGCTTTTTTAGTTAGTTTGTCTATTTCTTTTGAAAATTCTATTGCTTTTTTCTTTTTATCTTGGATTTCTTTCTCCTGTTCTTCAAAGAATTGAATTAACATATCTGAAGGAGATAACTGAAAGACTTTTTTACTTTCCTCTATAATGAATGTAATAAGCCCTTTGTCAATTAACTTTTCTAAGTTATCATAAACTATGTTTTTATGAAATTTTGTGTCTTTTATTATCTGATTTGCATCTGCTTTCTTGAATTTAATCAATGATAAGTAGACAATTGCTTCGTTTTTGTTGAATCCTAATTTTATGAGTTCTTGATATTCCATTTTTATGTCTTTAGTAGTCATAAGATATGACAACTTATATTTAAATAGCTTTTGTTTTGAGGATTTTTATGGCAAATGAAGAACAAAAACAAGAAGGAAGGAACAAAGGAGAACCTGCAAGTTCTACTTTAAAGACTTTAATTGCTTTAGCAGTTGTAGGTGGTGCCATAGTCTTTGGCGTAAGTAAGTGTACTGATGCCGGTGACAAAGCATTTTATGAAACTTCTATTCGTGAGGGAACTTATAAGGGTTTTTCTGTTAGAAGAGACATTGCACCAGTTACTGGTTATATTGGTAAAAGGAGAGTTATAATATATGATGAGCATAATAGAGAGAGATATTTAGTAGGTAAGGGAGTTATTGGATATAGTTGTGATATCCATGGAAATTTTGATAATTTTGTAGATGAGGGTTGGTATAGTGTAGATTTATCTCATGTTCCTAAAGGAGATTTCTTGGGAAATTTAGCTAATGTTTCTGATTTAGAAGGTGCGTGGAATTCTGCTACAAATAAACCAATTGCAAAGGGATTTTGGGAGAAAAATGACTAATAAAATGTATCGCCGGATTGGCTTACCCTTAATGCTTTCAGGGTTTATTGCATCCTTTGCTTGTGGAACTTTTGGAGTTTATCATGAATTAAAATCTGGAAGACTTGTTCGCGAGGCTTGTGAAAAGTTACCAAAAGAAGATAGGGTTTTTAAGCATCACGTCATTTACGAGTTGCCCAAAAATAAACGAGAGGAGATTGAAAGATCTGCGAGATATAGTTTTTATGGAAATGTGGGGCTTGTTGCTTTTTATGGATTAATGTTTACAGGGGCGGCTTTGTGGGTAAGAGAAGGAAATCAACTTAAACAAACCCAACATTAAAGTCCTATCTTATAGATTATGACAGGCGACTAAATCGTCTTTGAAATCGCGCAAGTCTGATGGAATTTCAATTCCATCTATATGCTCTCTCAGGGATATTGATTTATCTTTCTTGGCTTTCCAGACTAAACTATTGAAGTCCATTATTTTTTGAATTAAATCTAGGTTTGACTTTCCTTTCTTTGATTTTGGGAATTCAATGGAAAGAAGGTCCATCTTTAATTCTTTTCCTATGACAGTGGTTATTTGAGGAGTTATTGGATAGAGTAGAGTTAGGAATCTTTCCAAGAGGAAGTAAAGAGTGGACTTTGCAGAATCTGAATCTTCCTTGGAGAATTTGTTTTCTTGATTATATGCCCTGTTTTTTACCAATTCAAGATAATGGGAGGCAAATATCTCCCAGATGAAGTGTCTTAACTTTTGAGCAGGATGATAGAAATCATAAACATCATATGCTTTATCTGCTTCTTCAGTTAGATTTTCTAAATAATCAATGAATAACTGGTCTAATTTAGTTATCTTTTTTGCTTTTACTTTTGGAAACTGCATTATAAATCTTGAGGCGTTTATTATTTTATTTATTGTTTTCATTTCTGATCTTATTTTATCTTTTGAGCAAGATAAATCCTGTTTGGATAGGTCTCCTTCCAATGAAGCCCATAATCTTAGTGCTTCAGCACCAAATTCTTTCAATAAATCTTGAGGGTTTATCGTGTTCCCAAGGGATTTGGACATTTTTCTTCCTTTTTCATCTAAGATGTGCTGATGAATCCAGGTTTCTTTGAAGCAAGGTTTGTTTGTTTCTAAATATCCTCTAAGTATGGTGTAGTACAACCAGGTACGGACAATTTCTTTTCCTTGAGGACGAAGGGTAGCAGGATAAGCTTTCTTGAAAAATTCAGGATTTGATTTATATTTTAGTATGTATAGCTCTGAGATTGAAGAGTCCATCCAAGTATCGAAAACTCTTGTTTCTCCTCCCCACTTTACTTTTGAAAATTGTTTGTCGCTTATTTTTCCTACAAATTCTCCAGATTTGAATACTTCTGCATCTTTTGGAGGACTTTCTTTCCAAGGTTGATAATATTTTCCTGGGCTAGGAAGAGCGATTAAATCTCCTGAATGCCATAGAGGAATTGGAGTTGCATAAAACCTTCTCCTTGAAATTGGCCAGTCAATTGCAATGGAATCCATCCAACTATCAAGGATTTTTTTCGATTCTTTGGGATAAAAGTCTATCTTATTTGAGATTTCTCTTATCTTGTCCTTTATTTCTAGTTGTTTAAGATAGAATTCTGGCATTTCAATGAATTCTATTTCTGCTCCAGAACGTTCAGAAACTGGGGTGGAGTGAGTTATCTGAGATTGCTTGACAAGGAGATTTTCTTTCTTTAGTTCTTCTATTATTTTTGCTCTTGCATCTTTTACTTTTAATCCTTTTAATAATCCTGCATGTTCATTCATTGTTCCCTCCATGTTTATTGCAATTGTTGGTTTGAGATTCATTTCTCTAAAGAATTGGATATCTGACAAATCCCCGGCGGAGCACATCATTACCAAACCAGAGCCTTTATCAATTTGAGCAAGTGGATGTTCTTGTATTGGAACTTCTTTTCCAAAAATAGGACTTATTGCAGTTTTTCCTTGTAAATGCTGATATCTTTCATCTTTTGGATTATATATAACCATGCCGCATGTGCAGATTAATTCTGGACGTGTTGTTGCGATTATAATCTCTTCTCCTGTTTCTTTTACCTTCCATTTTATATCATTGAAAGTTGAGGGAATGTCTTTATATTCTATTTCTGAATCCGCTATTGTTGTTCTTAATTTTGGGTCCCAGTTGTTTATTCTTGCTGCTTCGTATACTATACCTTTTTTATATAAATCTATGAAAGTTGATTGTGTTAGCGCTCTATACTCTGGGGAATCTGTAAGATAAACTGCACCTATATCTTTGCTTTGTTTGTAGGAAGTGAATGAAATGCCCAATCTTGCGAAGGTATCTGTTGATTCTATGGAAGTTTCCTTAAGCAGTTGTTCACAGTATTCAATGAATTTCTCTCTTCCAACTTTAAATGCTGAGATGTTATATTTCTTCTCAGCACCCATTTCAATTGGAAGGCCATTTCTGTCTAAACCAAGAGGAAATATGACTGAAAAGCCCTTCATTCTCTTGTATCTGGCAAAAAAGTCCATGTAGCAATAGGTTGTTGCGTGCCCCATGTGTATTGGAGAGTTGATATATGGGGGAGGGGTGTCTATGGAATAGATTTTCTTTGCCTTTTTAAGGTTGAATTTGAACTGTTCACTATTCTTCCATTTCTCAGTAATTGACTTTTCTATTTCGGGGTTCCAGTTTTTTATGTCTTTCAATGATATCTCTACCATATTTGAGTATAGAATATAGGGGTTAAAAACTTAGCGTTATTAAGCTCTAATAAATGGATTATGCTCGCAGGTTCTCCAGGCAGGATTGTAGGCTTTTATCATGTAAATTAAATTTTCTCTTTCTCTTCTCATGACTCTTGGGGTGGCTACAACTTTTAGGGCTTTTAGTGATGCCAGACCATCTAAGGCTGTTAAAATTGATAGTTCTGAGAAAGTTAGCAATCCTACTTTTCTTCCGGCTTCAAGATAGGCACTTTCCTCTTTTACTCCTGAATCAATTAGTCTGCTTATTTCTTCGGTTATTGGAAGAAATTGAGGAACAACTATTCTTCCTTTTTCTCCAATTCCGTCGCATTCCTTGCATGGATCTCCAGATTGGGTTCTACCACACGGCCTGTACATATAAATCGGATCTGGAAGTTGTTTTTTCAAATCATCAAGTTTGTATTCTAATATGGAAGCTAAATCTTCTCTTGCATCATATCTTTCCCTACACTTTTGGCATAGCTTCTTCGCTAGTTTTTGAGCCTGAAGTGCTATTAATGTTGTGGCAAGGGAAGTTTGAAAGTCTCCTATTTCTGTCGAGGGGGCAAGGTTCATCAATCTCTTGAAGGCCTGTTCAGCTCTCTCTGTGTGTAAGGTTGAGAAAACTAAATGTCCTGTCAAGGAGGCATTTATTGCTTGTAGGGCTGCTTCATACTTTCTTATTTCAGATATAGAGATTATATCAGGGTCTTGTCTCATCGCAGTTTCAGAAAACTTTTGAAGATCATACCCTGCTTTTTTGTTCTCAGGAGTGTGCATGACTCCTTCTATTTCTCTTTCTATTGGATTTTCAAAAGTTATACTTCGATTCTTTATATGATCTATTTCATGTTCTATGGCTGCCCAGGTTGTCGTTTTTCCTTGTCCGGTTGCTCCAAGAAAAAGAATAATTCCATTATTTTCATCGGCGAGTTCTCTAAGACCATTTTCTATATACTTCGGAAATTCTAAGTCTTTTAATCTTTTTGACTCGCCGTACGTTTCAGCGATTCTGGCTACTAAGCTTTCAATTTGTATCCTTTGATTTTTTGCAGGATCAAAATACTCTCCTCTAGGAACTGTTGATAATCTTAAAAGATGGTTTGGATAACCTAATTCAGTACAGTAGACTTCTCCATCAAAAGAATTTCTCTTGTCTGGATGTTGCTGCCCGCTTTTGTTTATAATGGAGGTTATTACAGCTTCTGTTTGAGGAATTGATAAATCATCAAACGCAATTTCTCTTTCCCCATCTACTCTAAGAAGTATCCTGCCAGTACCCCCTCTTTTGTCTCTTATAGGGTCTATATGTATGTCGCTTGCTTGCCTTTGCATAGCCTTATCTATTGTCATCTGAACTATAATATCAGTTTCATCCCCTTCTTCTATATTTTTGAGAATGGATTTTCTCAATCTTGCTGCAGACTCTGTTCTTGCACTCTCTATAAAAGGGATATGTTTTGGGTCTCCTGGATTTGCCATGTCTCCATTTATTTTCATATACATATGTATGGCTGGAATGCCATGAACACAGTTTTGTGCTAGTTTGTATTCTTCTGGTTTTAATAGTATAAAGGTTATTGCAGGTCTATTTATTTGGTCCATAACTTTAAGTTTCTCCCCTAGTTCACTTTCGAGCTTTAGCATCCAAACTTCTCTTTCAGAAGGCAGGATATCCTCTTTGTTTATAAGACCTTTTTCAACATCTACAAATTGGAGCCTGTATCGATCGTCATCTACTGCAATTTTTTCGTAAGGGTATTCTATCCCATAAATATAATGGGACTTTATTGTTCCATTCTGGAGAGAGGTGCTTTCGGCGCATAGAGGAAGCATCCTATTTGACGCAAGTCTTCTAAAGTTTTCATCAATTTCAGTTATGTTTGTTTTTCCTTCCAATTCTTCTTTTTTTCTTTTTTTCAAATCTTGATCTAATTTTCTTGTTAATAATTCTAGGTTTGGATATCTTGATGACGGATAAGGCACAAATTTTGCTGGGAGAGGCTCTGAAAATTGGTTGTTAATATCTTCTAATAAGTCTGCTTGTTCTCTAAAATATTTTTTTTCACCTTCAGTATAAGTTTGGGGAGAAAATGCCTTTGGGATTATTGTGTCCCAGTCCACTTCAACATTAGTTACAGTCTTGAATATGCCCGTGCCAAATCTTGTTTGAGAACCTGAAGAACCATTCCCCCCGACGACAACTAATCCTGTTGGGGTGTGACCTCTTTCTTTCAATGCTCTTATCCCCTCCTCAACACTTGGAGCTTTTGACGTTTCCATTTTGCTGATGAGATTTTAGAGAGCGCAAGTATATAAAGGTATATGGAATTTTGTCGCCGCATTTCAGTAATTAAATTTTTGTAATTAAATTCAACATAAAAAAGAGTTATTATCTTTTGTATTAAAGGTTAGCAAGAAATCTGTTTGCTTTCCAATGAAAGAATTGCGTTGTAAAAAATAATTATCTCCTATGAGAATTCTTCAATAGCAAAGTTTATTTATTATTTAAGCCTTGCTATTTTGTAAAACATACGACAACCTCCTATTCGCGGTCAAAAGCCGCACTATGACAAGTCGAGGTGATGTTTTATT
>Ga0233425_10003086_pt1 | contig 31154 bp, 29 predicted proteins | sample Watercolumn_Towu_2_FD_181712 | JGI IMG/M metagenome (GOLD analysis project Ga0233425, IMG submission 181712) | Freshwater microbial communities from Lake Towuti, South Sulawesi, Indonesia - Watercolumn_Towuti2014_140_MG | ecosystem: Environmental > Aquatic > Freshwater > Lake | place... | reverse complement strand
ATAATCAAAAAAATTGATCACTGAACAATTAGTTCTGAAATCTTAATAATTGAATTTCTCCTCTGTTAAACATTGCATTTACTTGGAATTGATTTTGAAGATTGGTATCATCCAGAACTAATTCAGCGCCACATAAAATCCACAAAACACGAACCAACAGTGATAAACGGACTTGATAAAATTCTTGATCTGTTGCGTAGGAATGATACCTATGCTACATTTTTTGTAGTTGGAGAATTACTTGAGTTTAAACCAGAATTATTGGATAAAATAGTTGAAAATGGGCATGAAGTAGGCTTTCATACCATGCATCACATAAGACTTGATTCATTTGAGTCAAAAGAAAAATTTGCCAATGAGATACGCACATTTCATAATATAACAAATGGTAAATCCAAAGGATTTAGGGCTCCAACTTTTTCAATTAATCAAAAAAGTGCATGGGCAATAGACGTATTGTCAAATGAAGGCTATGTCTATGATAGCAGTGTAGTTCCTGCTAAAACAGGAATGTATGGTATACCAAATGCAGAATTAAAGCCATACAAGATATCTAGTTCGTCATTAGAAAAGAATGATCCAAATGGTAAGTTGACAGAATTTCCATTACTTACTACCAAGTTACTTGGAAAAAAAATTCCTGCAGGCGGCGGATTCTATATTCGATTCTTACCAAGCAATGTCATTAATTCAGCGATAACAAATTACGAAAAATACAAAATGCCTGCTACATTCTATATTCATTCATGGGAGCTGACCCCAGAGTTTATGAAGAAAATAGATCTACCATTTAAGGACTCGTTTATCACTTATCACAATATTTCAAAAACATTTTCACGCATGGAAAAACTTTTAAAAAAATTCAAATTCACTTCATTCACAAGATATTTGCAGTCAAAAGAATTTACTTTAAATTAACTTGTTTTTTGGAAATAATCTAATGTTTTTTGTATTCCTTCCTTAACAGAAGTATTATTCTTCCATCCCAAAGACATTAACTTGCGGTTATCTACCACAAAATTGCCAACATCTACTTTTTTGGTATACGTTGGTGTTTTAACATATTTTATCTTGGCATCAGTAAGCTCTTCTAACCATTTGCCAAATTGATAAAACCATGTCTTTTTACCAGATGATATCCAATATAGATCTCCAGCTTTACCGTTTTTTAATATTGTACTCAAGCCCGATATCACATCAGAAATGTAAATCAGATCTCTGAAAAATTTACCATGATTGAATATTGTGATATCTTCACCCTTAAACGCTTTGTAAATCAAAAAGTTGATTGCATTTTTATTTGCTACAATTTGTTCTCTTGGACCAAACGAATTTGTAATTCGAAAAATCCGTGTGTCTAAACCATAGACTTGGTTGTAAATTTTACAGTAATGCTCGCTAGCTAGTCTGTTTGCACCATAAATGGTAGTAGGATTACAAGGTGTTGTCTCATTTACAGGCAATGATGTTGGCCTTCCAATCACTATGAATGTGCTTCCAAGTACGAACTTGCATGTAGGATTGAACTCCTTTATGGTCTCAAGAATAACTAAGGTAGATTTGGCATTAGAATCAACATCATGAATGGGATTTTCAAAAGATTTAGAGTGTGAAGTCTCACCTGCTAAGTGAACAATACAATCTGGTTTAATTTTTTTAATTGTTTTTTTTAGTTTGTCACTATCTGTAATGTCTATTTTTTCAATATCGATGTATTTCTTTAGTTGTTCTATATTCTTCATTTTGGTACTACGGCTCAAAATGGTTACATCATGTTTTTCTTTTATGAGCTGATCACACAGATGACTTCCTACAAATCCCATTCCTCCAGTCACTATGAATTTCATAGCCATGTTCGAAATACGTAGGTTAAAAGTTAATTCTTCAGAAATTTATTAAGGCTTTTAGAAATTAGAAATTCACATGAAAAGTACCGTAGCACAGAAATTTCACATGCTACAAAGATCAAGAAATGTTCTCAAGAATTGGTATATGTATCCGATGTTATATTATGGGCTAATCAAAAAACCCAAAGTCGTTTTTACCACAAAAACAAACAGATCCGTCAAAATTCGAACAAATACAACTGATCTTATGGCATTAACACATGTATGGCTTATTCAAGAATATTTTGCACCAGGGTTTGAGATAAACAAAAATGATGTTGTCATTGATATTGGTGGACACATCGGTATATTTTCTGTATATGCATCTCAATTTTGTACCAATGGGAAAATTTTTTGTTATGAACCGATAAAAGAAAATTTTGATTTACTAACTGAAAATATAGAACTGAATCGTTTACAAAATGTTTATCCATTTAATACTGCAGTCTCAAAATCAACAGATGAAATAACAATTTATCTAAATGATGATGAAGCAGGACATAGTATGTTTTTAGAAACAGCAAATTATAGAAAAGCTAGATCCACAACACTGCCAAAAATATTTAATGACAACAACATTGACAAATGTAATTTCTTAAAACTTGACTGTGAAGGAGCAGAATATGAAATAATTGATACAACACCTCCGAAATATTTTGATAAGATTGACAAGATGATCATAGAATATCATATGGCAGATACAAAACCGCAACTATTGGAAAATCTAAAAAATAAACTGTCTTCATTATCTTATTCTCTGAGCTCAAAGACACTTTTTCCCGATATTGGATTTCTTTATGCTATTAAGCAATAAATCCATGTCATGTCGTCTGATTATGTTAGATGTTTTTCAATAATACACCAAATGAAGAATCAGTATTGCTGGATAGAATGAATGATTTTGTTTTCTTATCAACATTGAAATCATAAAACGCATCGTTGCCAAGAATATCATCTGAGAACAACAACCCTCCATTTTTTATATGCTGCCATGCAGCCTCATATTCAAAAATCATGTTTTTGTAGGTATGGAGACTGTCATGAAAGAAAATGTCAATAGTTCCTAATGATTTCAATAGTGGCACAAGTTTTTCTGATGAGGTTCCAAAAATTAATTTCCATCTCTTTTTCAAATTTCCCGGTATGGCTGACCCTATCATCTGCTCTGATTCCCATGGTTTGAATGTTGCATCAATAGAATAAAGTGTGCCCTTATTGTTTTCATCTAATGCCTTTAATATGTAGGAACTACTAAGGCCATATGCAACGCCTGTTTCAATAATTTTGTCAGGTTTTACTGTCTTACATATGGCATATAATAACAAGCCAGACTGATCATTTAATGAATATGAAACTGGGTATGGTTTCTTTTTTGAAGGATATTCTTCCTTTTCCAATCCGGCAAAAAAATTTGTAATGTATTGCTCTAGATCTGCAGTTTGATTTTTCAATTCGGATAATGTGTATTCATAGCTAGGAAAAATTATCTTCAAAAAATCAACAACATTTCTGGCATTTATTGAATAAGTATGAATGTCTTGTTTCTTGTCGTGTTGCGATTGTTGTAATGCGATAAGCATATTTGCTCCTCTCTTTGGGTTTGTGATAGAGTATTTTAACAAAGAAAGATAAAATTTGATTCTGTTCAATCTATTACCGTTTAGATAATGGTGTTATGAATTTTTACTGTTATTGAGTAGTAGAAACTAAATAGCTCACAAATATACAACATTAGCTGATGAAAATTGCACTCACATGTCCAGCCTCGTTACCTGCAACACAATTTGGAGGAATTCTATTTCTAGCAGTTGACATCGCCAAAAAGCTTTCTAATTTAGGTCATGATGTAACAATATATACAACTGATCTGGGTTTTGCCAACAACGCTTTCACGTTTAATAAAACATTGCCGCGATTAGAGCATGTTGAAAATTTTAAAATTTGCCGCACTCATACGTATTTTTCAATAAGACTATTTTACATTAACCCAGGGATGTATTTCCAACTAAAAAGAGATAATCCTGATTTGATTCATTCAATAGGTGTTAGAAGCTTTCAGACCTTTATTGCCACATTAGTGTCTGTTAAAAAAAAAATTCCACTCATAATCTCTGATCAAGGTGGATTAACCACCCACCCGGATCTAAAAACAAGTAATTTTTTTCATAAATTGTTGTTTAAAATTCAAATACCTATAATCCGATTCATTATAGCTCATGCCTCATTGGTTATTGTTGCTAATGAATATGAAAAAAACATATTTTCCAAATTTTGTGATTCTTCAAAAATAGAAATCATAAGAAATGGAATTGATAAAAATATAGCTAATTTAGTTAAGATTAATTTCAAAGAAAAATATAAAATTCCAACTGATTTCATATTGTTTCTTGGCCGTTTTCATAAAGTAAAAGGAATTGATGTTTTATTACATTCAATTAAAATAATTAAGAAAACTCTTCACAATTCTAATACAAAACTAGTCATCATGGGTGTGGATTTTGGTTTTGAATCAGAAATGTTACAAATGATAAATGACATGCAAATTTCAGATGTAGTGGTTGTTATCAAAAATCCCCCACGACAAGATGTGTTAAATGCGTATGACGAATCAAAATTTCTAGTCTTGCCGTCACGATGGGAGCTATCACCATTAACGCCATTAGAGGGATTTGCATTCAAAAAAACTGTAATAAGTACAAAAGCACATGGTATTCCGTACACCATTGATGATGGAATAAATTCGATTCTGGTTCCTTCTGAGAATCCAAATCTACTAGCTGATGCTATCGTAACTCTTCTCAATGATCCAAATAAATGCACAGAATATGGAGAAAATGGCTACCGTCTTGTTCAAGAAACTTGTAATTCAGATGAAATGGCAAAACATATTCTGAAATTTTATGAGAAAATAACTATCAAGAGTAGTTAGATAATCAACGAAATATACAATAAATCAAAAACACTCCTCAAAAATTAGATCAAAATTTATACTAAACATATCAACTTGAACAAAACTCATACTCAAATATTTATAGGATGATCAAAAGCCTCAATGATAACTATGAAGCTCAAATACAATCTGTACAGAGTCTATCAGGTCTTATTCTATATTTCACACGGTGTAGTCTCCAACAAATATGAATTACTCGTGTCTCTCCTATTAGGAAGATCTAAAATTCCCTTAAGGCTAACAAATACCAATCTAAAATTAGAATTTCCTAACACAAAAAAAATTCTTGCCATGTTGGATCTACTCAAAATCATATCAATCTCAAAATCTTATGAATTGAAACCAAATGGAGTTCTGAGTATCAGCTTTGATGGAATATCCTTCTTTCAAATTCCATTAATAGACCGCACAATAGCTGATGAAAAATTAATTAGTTTTCTGGCAGACGGTTTCACAAATGGATCTACTATAATACCCAAAGAGAAAATGAACATGTATGCATTGACTGATAAGGATTTCATATTGTACGATCTAAATGGTGAACGAATAATTGAAACATTAACTGGAGCAAAATTCTTTTTAAAATACTACAATTACCCAATCGTAGAAACATTTACTCTTAAAGTTCACGATATGTCTCTTTTACCAAATCTTGAAAACAAAATTGTTGTGGACATAGGCGCTGATACTGGAAACACGGCCTTGTATTTTGCAAGTAAAGGTGCTCTAGTTTACGCAATGGAGATAGAAAAACCTCGATATGAAATGATACTAGAACACATTACTCTTAATCCTGATTTGGCTGGAAAAATCATACCGGTTAATGCCGGACTAGGTAAAGATGGCGAGATTGAATTCTACTCCGATCCACTCGGTTTTATGGATCCAACAATTTTCAAAGCAAGATATGATGATCATCTCAAAAAACCAAACGTACAAAAAGTTAAAGGTTACACTCTGAAAAGCTTTAGAACTCACTATAAACTTGATTCAATTGATTATCTAAAGATGGATTGTAAAGGTGCCGAATTTACCCTCACGGAGGATGATATTAAGAATGTAAAAAATGTAAAAATAGAATATATGGCCTTAGATAAAGATCATAAAATTGAAAATTTATTGAAAACCTTCATGAATGTTGGATTTAAAGTAAGATTGTTTAAACATGATTCAACAATTTATAAATCATTTAATGTGAGTGGCGATATATTCGCAACAACGAATCATGCTGATAATTGATCCATTCGTGCTTTAATTTTTAAAATTACTATGAAATAGTAGTTTTTTTTGCTATTGTTCTATCTGCTACATAAAAGAATATCATCTGAGAAACCAACGAAACAACAAACGTAATTGCTATGCCAATACTACCAAACACTCCGCCTAGAATAATTATGCCTAGGATGAAACCTGTTATGGAAATTAATGTTCCTGATAAAACTAAAAAGCCTTTTTCATGCTTTAGTAGATTTACCAGATAAATTTTTGATAATGTCATTGGTAATATAGCCAAACTCATAATCATGATGGATTCAATTGAATCGATATACATTGGGAAAAGTGTAGGAATGATCATGGGAGTTATGGATATTCCTATAATGGTTAGAAATCCAGCTATGACACAAATCTGTTTTTTGAATTTCTTATTGTCTGTTTTTGCTAATTCTTCTGATAATAGATATTTGTATGCTATATTGGGGATAGTCAATAATACCAGAATAACCTGTACTGCTAGAGAGTAATTTCCAAGTATAGTAAAACCAAAAAAAGGCGCTATAACTAATTTGTCAATTTGACCATTAAAGCCGTTGGATAGATTGTTGATATAATTACTGAAAACAAATTTCCATCTACGTCGTAATTCATTAAAATTAAATTCTCTAAATTTTATTTTCTTTAAAATCACATACATGTGAAAAACATAACTAAGAGCTAATCCATAAATTACAAATTCTATCCCATATGTGAAATAAAAAGTCAATCCGCAGACTAGTGCTAAAGACTTTTGTAATAAACTAAAATATGCATATTTTTTATAATTTCTCTCACCTAATACTTGTCCAACTGTTAAATTGAAAACTACATAACCTAACATTAACAAACCTACGTCCACTCTCTGAGTAAATAATATCATCACAATTGCAGCTGTGGAAGTGATACTGAGAGTTATGAAATAAATCTCAGAATTAACTTGTATTCTTTTTGCAGTATATACTGTGACTACGCTTTGTGTTCCTACTGAAGAAATCGATGATACAAGTCCCGCTAACCCCAAAAAATAAAAAATCTTACCATAGCCTTCGGGAGATAATAGCGTGGCTAAATAAAACCAAAATATTGCGGATATTGCACTACCAATAATATCACTTAATCCAATAATACTGATATTTTTCGTTCTATTCATGTAATCTTACTTTGTCATGTATTATGAATCTTAATTATTATACACTTCAAAGAATTAAACAAAAATGTTGCTTAGAAATCATCAATGCTTATTATTTTCTAAATCTCATGACTGAAAAAGCATGAAATGATTTATTCAATATATAGCTTATTCCAATACGTATACTCAATTTTCACAATTTCTACATTCCACAAATAATCTACGACAATCATAAGTGTATATGAAACAATTAATTAACTTGAAACATAGTGAAAAAATTATTGTTGTTAGGTATCCTAAGTCACGTAACAATATATAACAAAATGTGAAGAATAAGTCAGGATACTATGAAATGAAAGATAAGATTCTGGTTTGGGTTAGTCCTGATATTTTACATTATCTGATTGCGTATGGCATCCAAAAGAATTATGATGCAGAATATTTTTCAATCTTTGACGTTCCTAATGAAACCAAAAAGTTCTTTTTGAAACAAAAATTTCTGAATTTTAGTAAGTCTTGGTTTTTTTTTGATAATGTAAAAAGAACTAACATATCACCAGATTACGATTATTTACATTCCTTTGAAAAAAAATATAACATAAAACTGTGGAAATTAGCAATCAACGAAAGAATCTTTTATCGATTTTTCGGTTTCCATAAATTTACTGCTAAAGAGATATGCTCAATATTAGAGCAAGAATGTAGATTTTTTGAAAAAATTCTTGATGAAATAAAGCCTGATTTTATAATAACAAAAGATGGTTCGCGACACCATCATCAGCTTTTTACAGACCTCTGCGTTTCTAAAGGGATTAAAGTTCTGACATTGAGCCTAACTCATCTTGGTTCTAAAACTATGATTTCTCAAAGTTCTCATATTTTTGATACTAAAATTAATTGGGAAATGATACAATCAGAAAACCGAACTTTGCAGCAATTGCAAGATTATCTTAAATCGCATCATTTTCTAAAATTCGCTAAAAAAAATATTGATAAAAAAAGTCCCAAAATTGATGCACTCAAAGTAGCACTACGATATATTTTTTCAGATACTTCTTCAAATAGAGAACAATATTATTACTATGGAAGAACAAAACTCAAAGTATTATTATTTTTATTAACAAGTTTTTTTAAAAGAAAATATCGAAAATCGTTTATTGATAAAAATCTGATAAAAGAACCTGACTATAACACTCAGTATGTTTATTTTCCACTTCACGTGGATATGGAAAGACCATTGTTAATAATGGCGCCATTTTTTACCAATCAAATTGAAATTATCCGACACATTGCAAAATCATTGCCTATGGGACTCCGTTTGTATGTCAAAGAGACTCCTGCAGCAGTAACTCGTGATTGGAGGCCGATTTCTATCTATAATGAAATAATGTCCATCCCAAACGTTACTCTGATTCATCCATCTATCCCAGCAGAAAAACTCATGAAAAACTGTTCGCTTGTTTTTAACATAGCTGGAACTTCTGGATTTGAAGCAGCGTTTTTTGGAAAACCTTCTATAGTATTTTCGGATGTTGGATATCTTGAACTATCCTCTGTTTCAAGAGTGCGAAATATCGAAGATCTACCTAAAATTATCGACAAATCCATTAACTCAAGGGTTAATGAAGCTGAACTAGACAAATTTGTTAATTTTTTGGAGCAAAATACAATTGATTTTAACTGGTTTGATATGGAAGATAAAATCCGAAATACTTTCTTTCACGGTGGAAGTACAATGGATGCTAACATATCACCTATCACTATGGAATCTTTTTTAGAAAACAACGCATCAATTTTGGACTATGTTGGGAAAGAACATATAAAAAAAATTCAAAATATTAAACATAGAAATAAAAACTAATAAAATTCCATAACCCACTAATTTAAATACAAATAATCTTGTCTAAAATTATGAAATCGAATTTCAAATCATCTACTAATAATTATGAAGCCTATAAGGTAAAACAAGAAGACAATAAAAAGGATCTAACAAAAGAGGAATTTGAAGATTATATTTTAAAATCCGGAGCAAAAGGATCTTTCATGATATACAGATCAAAGAATGAATCTGATGAGCTAGGAATTGACGAGCTCTGAATAATACACATTTTAAATAAAAATTTCTAATGAAACATTCCAGTTCTCAATTCCTTAGTTCTGCAGAAAATACAATGCAAAAAATTCATTATGAGTCATATGATAAGTGGATTGAAAATTTTTCCATTAATCTTAATCTAATTTGGAATGGTAATTCGGCAAAGAACATCAATAAATTTCTTAATAATGAGGTAAATGAAACCTCCTCTGCTATAGTAATTGGTCGTGGGCCATCTATTAAAAAAAATAATCATCTTAAAATGTTAGCTGAAAGCAATTATGATGGAACAATAGTATGTTGTGACGGTGCACTAATAGAAGCTCTAAAAAACGGAATTACTCCTGAGAAATTTAAAAAATTTATTGTTACCAGTATTGAACCGTATAGACGTATAGAAAAATACTATCTTGATGAACTTGTTAAACAGTATGGAGATAAAATCTCCGTGATTTTGCCAGTAATTGCAGATCCGAATGTAGTAGCGATCTTAAATGAATATAAAATGAATCTTTTTTGGATTCACTTATTATTTGATCTTAACGAAGGGAAAAAATCGTTTAATTATATTACATCACAAATTATTAGATCTAAAAACAATAAAGGATTACCTGCAATACAAACAGGAGCTAATGTGGGAACATCATCTTGGTTTATTGCTTGGAAAATACTGGACATACCCAATGTATGTCTAATTGGGATAAATCATGGGTGGGAAGAGGACGATCCAATAGATAAAATCATGTCACATGGATATGAGGATAAGACAAAAATCGTTAACACAGAAGATAATGGTACTCAAAAATTTATAAAAAAAATATTTAATCCAGATTTTAAATGCTACTGTCTTCAGGATCCAATATATCAATTCTATTCTGAATCCTTTAAGGAATTCATTTCTAGATCTCCTTCATGGGTTAACACGATCAATGCTACTGAAGGTGGCGCGATTTTTGGTGATCGAATTCTATGCATAAAGTTTAGTAAATTTCTTGATGGTTACACACACTAAGTTATTTATATAATAATCATAGAACTATACTGGTGAAAATTCTCTTTATTGTTCCAGAAATAAGACTAGATGGATATCCTCAAAGCTTTCCATTTTGGGCAGGTATTCTTGCTTCTATAGTGATTAACAAACATGGTGAGGTAGCAATCCTGGATCTAAATGCGTTAAGAATGAATTTTGGTGGTCGTCAAGTTCCAAAATGGATAATTGAAAAAGAAATCACATCTGAAAAATGGGATATTGTTGGCATAGGTGGTTTGACCACTACTTATGGTAGGATTAAAGAGCTTGCTCCTCTGATAAGAAAATGCTCCCCTGATTCTTTATTCATAAGTGGTGGAGGATGGTCTACCTATAATCCTGATGAAATATTACAACTAGTACCAGAACTAAATCTGCTTGTTATCGGTGAAGGTGAACAGACCTTTTCAGAGATTTATGATGAAGTTAACTCAGGATCAAGAAATTTTGAGAATATTAATGGTCTGTGTTTACGAAACGGTTCAAGTTTTAAATTCACCAAACCGCGAGCACTAATTTCTGATCTGAATACTATTCCATACCCAGCATACGATCTATTTGAAACAGAAATCTACTTCCGATATTCGTCTGCAATGCCTTATTCTGTTGAGGCGATTAATTCTAAAAGAAGGGCATCTGTGGTGTGGGAGCGAGGATGTCCTCGAGGATGCACGTTTTGTTCACATAACGGAATGTCTAGGATCGATCTACAAAATATCTATGGGAATGGTGATAGAAAAAAAGGTGAAAAATTAGTCCGTATTTCTGATGAGGAAAATAATGTCTATCAATTACCGGCAAGATGGCCGTCACCGCAATATGCAATTAATAACATTAAACTTTTGAAAAAAAAGTTTAATGTTGATTTTATAACTATTGTTGATGAAAATATGACTAGTAATGTATCTTGGACAAAAGCATTTTGCAATCTGTTCGTGAATGAGGGACTTGATGCGTCTATAAAATGGGGAACTCTTGGAGATGCTCCAAGCGTCGCAGTCCATCCAGAATTAGTGAAAATAATGAAAGATTCAGGCTGTAGTTATATCTCATTTGGATTTGAATCAGCATCTAACAAGGTTCTCAGAGATGATATACGAAAAGGCCAAACAAGAAATGATCTACAAAAAACCGTTGACACAATAAAGAGTGCTGGACTCACACCAATTACAACATTCATGATCGGAAATCCACATGAAGACATCAATGATTTAATGGAAACTATTGATTTCTGGATGTCAAATAACGTTACAATTGATCCTTTTATCTGTACGCCGTATATTGGAAGCCCTATTTTTTATGAATATAAGGATTATATCCTACAGCAATATGATTACCGATTAAAATTATTGAACGAAGGAAAGTTCACTGTATCCGATGAATTAAAAAATAAATGGAAACTTGATGCGCTTGACAAGTTTATGAAAGATTGTGGCGACGCATTTCAATATACTGCAACAGTAAGTCAATACTTCTCAATACCTGAGCTAATTGCACTCAAACAATTTATGTACAGACATGATACCAGTAGGATGTTACGATGGGCTCATGAAAAATATATTGAAACTGGTTTGAAGCAATGGTTAGTAAATGATAAATGGAAAAAATATGATCCAGTAGATAAAGCTCAATTAGAATTGGGAGAGACTGTATAGTTAATTAGGTTTCATTCGGATTTGGCCATCAATTATACATAGAATTACCAAATTGTTTCTCATTCATGTTTCTAGACATGATGATTAGGAATGCATAGAAATACAACTGCATAATGTCTAACAATTCTAACGTATTGTCATTTTTACACGCGAGAAATTATATATGACAAACCTCGAGAAATCATGCTTTATGACAACTAAGCAGACCTATACAACTGATGGCAAAGTTAGATGGATTGCTACAGAAGAAGATGTCAACAACAAATTAATATCAATACTGGGTAAAAAATTTGAAAATTATAGAAACCGATGGGATGCAGCAAATAGATTTGAACTAGAAACCAACTTTCCACTATTTCTGCAAATTGAAACAAATCAAATTTGTAATCTTAGATGTCCATCTTGTCCAATTGGTACTCCAGAAGCTTTTACAAAATACATATCTACAGAAAAAATGACTTGGAACATGTTTGAAAAAATAATACTGGAAGGAGAAAAATATGAATGTCCGTCAGTTGAACCACAGGGAACAAATGAACCATTATTAGATCAGGATTTAGAAAAACAAATCAAATTTGCATCTGATCATGGATTTCTAGATATCATGTTAAATACAAACGCCACTTTGCTTTCCGAGTCGCGCTCAAGAAGCATGCTGAAATCTGGAATTACAAGAATTCGGTTTAGTCTTGATGCAGCAACAAAAGAAACTTATGAAAAAGTACGATTGGGTGGTAAGTTTGAAGTTACTATGAAGAACATAGAAAGATTCCTTCAAATTAAAAAAGAGGAGAAATTAGATCTCCCCGTAGTTGGTGTGAACTTTGTTAAAACAAAATTCAATGAACATGAAGAAGAAAAATTTATAGAAACATGGGCAGACAAAGTAGATTTTGTAGTTATTCAGGAATTCCAACCTCCCGAGCTTGATAACGATTATAGTGCATTTCTTCCCTCAAGATCAGAATATAGGAATGTTTTATTGAATGATTTTCATTGTCAACAACCTTGGCAACGTGTTCTTATTAGAAATACAGGCGAAGTCTGTCCATGTTGTGCATTTTTTAGTTCTGAGCTATCTCTTGGTAATGTTAAGGATAGAACAATCTATGAATTGTGGAATAGTCAAGAAATGCATCATTTGAGGAAATTACATAAAGATGGAAATTACGCAGAAAATCCATGGTGTAAAAAATGTGTCAATGTTATGTCTTGTGGAAGCACCCAAGCAGCAGATCTCTTACAGATTAAAAATACTAACAAAAAATCTTAAGCATAACTCTTTCAAATTATTCAAATTAATCAATAGCATTCTTTAATTATTAATGCTATAGAGTGTTGAGTGAAGATATACTTGAATTTTAAAAAATTGATTGATTTATCTCAAAGAACTGCCATAATTACTGGTGGTGCAGGTTTGCTTGGTAGGACATATGCAACAGCACTGTTACAAGCTGGCGCAAAAGTCATAATTCTGGATAAAAAAATACACAAAAATAATACCATAAAACAAATTAGAGATGAGTCTAATTTAGATTTACAAGATCTAAAAAATCTAAAATTATTAGAATGTGATATCACAAATCACATTAAAGTAAAATCTGTTTTTCAAAAATTAAATCCATTTTTGAAAGAACTAAAGATAGTGGTAAACAACGCATCACTGGTAAAACAAGTAGGCAAAGAAAGCTTGATTGACTCATACAAGCCTTTCCTACAAATGAATCCAAATGACTGGGAAGAATATTTTGCAGTCGATTTGACTGGAACGTTATTGATCTCTCAAAAAAGTATTCCATACATGCAAAAAAACGGTGGAGGATCAATAATTAATATTTCATCTACCTATGGAATTCTCTCTCCAGACCAACGACTCTATAAATACTTCAATGACAATCTGTCGTCAAAAATGAAAAAATTAGGAATCAAAATAGAAAAACCAATCGGTTATTCAATAAGTAAATCTGGAATATTAAATTTAACCAGATTCTTGGCTACAAAGTATGCAGAATATAATATTAGAGTCAACACTATGACATTGGGTGGGGTGTATGATAACAATCCATCTGAATTTGTTAAGGCATATTCGGAAAAAACTCCTTTGGGGCGTATGGCCAACAAAACAGAATACGTAGGTCCTTTACTTTTCTTGGCATCAGATATGTCGTCATATATGACTGGTTCAAATCTTATTGTCGATGGTGGATGGAGTGCATGGTAAGTAAATTTTTAAAATATAATTTAGGAAGAAAACTATGAACAAAGTAAGATTAATCCAAGAAAGAATGGTGGGTGAGGGTGAACCTCCGTTCATTATTGCAGAAATTGGCAATAATCATAATGGTGTATTGGATCTAGCTTTTCAATTAATTAGAGAAGCAAAACAAGTAGGAGTTGATGCAGTCAAATTTCAAGTCAAAAACATAGAAAAATCTTTTAGTAAAGAGTTGTTGGACTCTCCATATGTAAACGAAAACTCATTTGGGAAGACCTATCGTGAACACAAGATTGCTTTAGAGTTTTCTGAAGATCAATTACGACAGATCTATGATTATGCAAAAAAAATTGGCATTGTTTGTTTCTCTACACCATTTGACACTGATTCAGTGAATCTTCTAGAACGACTAAACAATCCGATTTACAAAATCTCGTCATTTCATGTGACTGATTTACCTTTAATTGAGCGTATTTGCCAAACAAAAAAACCAATAATCTTGTCAACTGGCATGTCTACAATCGAAGAAATTGATAAAGCCGTAAATCTAATTCGTAAATACACTGATCAATTCATACTTTTACATTGTGTTTCTTGTTATCCTACTGCAGATGAGGACATTAACCTAAACGTCATTCCTTCTTTGAGAACTAGATATGATTGTCCTATTGGATATTCTGGACACGAGCGTGGTGTTGCAATATCTGCATCAGCCATAGCACTAGGAGCATGCGTAATTGAAAGACATTTCACTTTGGATAGAACTATGAAAGGACCTGATCATGCCTCGTCTGTAGAACCATTGGGAATGAATCATATTGTAACTAGAGCAAAAAGACTGTTTGCTGCAATGGGAAGTCCAAACAAAACTGTATTGGACTGTGAACTAAAAAATCGTAAAAAATTTAGAGGTTATTAACTACTTTTTTGAATTAATTATTAGATCAGCTATTTCTCTAAATGCTCCTTCTCCGCCTTTAGTTTTGCATCTGTAATGTGATATTTTTTTCACGTCAAAATTACCATCAAATGGCGTAGCTGAGAATGCAACCATCTTCATTATTTCAATATCATTGACATCGTCGCCAATGTATGCAATTTCGTCTTTTTTTACATTGTATTTTTTCATGATAATTGGGAGAAGTGATTTTTTGTCAGCTATGCCTGAATACAGATCAGCTACTTTTATTTTTTCAATTCTTTTTTTAACAATTTCTGAATTCTCTCTTGTCACAAAAACTGTTTTTACTCCATACTTTAGTAGTATCTCCATACCCATACTATCCCTGGTGTTAAATTTCTTCATAAACTCGCCATCTTTAGTATAAAACATTCCGCCGTCGGTAAGTACTCCATCAACATCTGTTAGTATCAGTTTTATTTTTTTTATTTTCTTTTGAATAGACTCTATCATACGAGTAATGTTAGAATAGTTAATAATTAACATTATTGCATTCATGTTAATTGAAGCCAATATGCATAATTCCAGCACGTGGTGGTTCAAAGGGTGTTCCAAAAAAAAATATTAGGAAAATTGATGGAAAACCATTACTAGGTCATGTTATCGAACAGCTGAAAAAATCTAAAATATTTAGCAATATTGTCGTGTCCACTGATGATAAAGAAATCTCAAGAATTGCCAAAAAATATGGAGCTGACGTACCATTTATGAGACCAAAAAATCTAGCAACAGATACAACCCCGATGGACGCAGTATTGTTGCATGCGGTAAAAGCATTGTATTCAATGGGTTATCACTTCAAAGTTTTTGTATGGAGAGATGCAACAACTCCATTCATCAGAACAGATGATGTTAAAAAATCAATACGTCTACTTGAACAAAAAAAAGCCACTATTGTATGTGGAGTGTATAAACAACATCTTAATCCATACTTCAATATGGTAGAAAGAACTGCAGATGGTTTTCTAAAACTAAGCAAGAGTCTAAAACAAAGGCCTGTGTCAAGACAAAACGCTCCCATTGTTTATCAGCTAAATGGGCTGTATGCATATGATGCAATAAAATTTCTTAAAATTAGGAAAACAGACTTTTCACAATCTATACCATTAGAAATATCAATGGAAACTGGATTGATGATCGATACTCCTTTTGAATTTACGATTGCTAAATTACTAATCGAACAAAAAAAGGCTAAACTAATCTAAATACTGATCATTTTTTCAAGTGAAGATGATTTTTGCGCACCTAAAACAATTTTAAGCGTTTTTATTCCATCATTAATGTCGTTTACTGTCTTAGTTCTTTTCTCTACACACCTAAAGAAATGCTCTAATTCATTAACATACATGGAATTTCTCTGGAAGTCATTTAGTTTAAGAATTGATTTCCATTGTTTTTTATTCTGATAAAAAATTTTAACCTCGTTTGTAGATGAGTCCCAATACATCGTTCCTTTGGTTCCAATTATTTTGCACGATTTAAAATCTGGGCGTTGACAATAATCTAGATGTACTTCTCCTATGATATTATTTTTAAAAACTAATGTTATTGCAGATAAATCATCCACGGTAACTTCTAAATCACTATACTTTCCAGTTATTGAAAAAACCTTTTTCACATCGCCAAAAAACCAATACAGAAAGTCTATTTCGTGAATACACGTTAGAGATATACCACCTCCCAAATCCTTTCTGGCGGCATATCCATATCTATAATCTTCATATGGGTGCCAGTCTGGAAGAAATGAACTACTCTCTACTTGAACTGAAATTACTCTACCCAATTTCCCTTTATCAAGAATTTCTCTAATTTTTATAATACATGGGTGAAACCTCATATTGCATCCAATTTGCGTAATCAATTTTTTATTCTTGATTATGCTGCGCAGATGATTGACATCATGTATTGAATTCGATAATGGTTTTTCAATAAACAAGTCAATGCCATTTTTTGCTAAAGTAATTGCTGTGTTTACATGGTAACTACTCTCATTAGTGATAAATCCAATATCTGGTTTGTACAAAAGTGCTTCTGATAAGGAATTGACTATGGTTACTCCAAATCGTTCTAATCCCTTCAAATCTGTTCTTTTGGTACAGACAATAACCTTCACATCATTATAATTTGCCAGAATATTCTCTAGGTGGCGCTTGCCAATAGAACCAAAACCAACTATCAGTACAGTACGCATCAATTTTAATGTCAATTAATAACAATATATGTGTAAAATTGAATCTTAATAATCATTAATTTATCGTATTAGTTTTTCCAAATTTGTATGGAATTAAAACAGCGAAAAACTAAGAAATTATTAATGGTTATTGATCCAATAAAGAAATGAAGATTCTATCTATAACATTAGGAAAAACCTCTGGTTGTTCCGTTCTCATAGATGGTGAAATCAAATTTGCAACAAGTGAAGAAAGATTTTCACGCCTAAAATCTGATGAGTCTTATCCAAAAAGATCTATTGATGAGGCACTAAAATTTTGCAAGATCAATCCAACTGATCTAGATAAAGTAATCATTGCAAGTAATAGAGTTGCCTTTATTCCGCCTCTGATTCGAGAGTACAGTAAATTCTCTTTAAAAGATCATTTGCGAATGATGCAAGATTACTGGTATCCAAAATTAGTAAAAAATGAATCAATTAGAATGATTGATCTTTGGAGAGATAGGATAGATCTGAATAGATATCCACTTGATCAGCAGTTTATTTCGGATTTAGATTTTAACACAATTGAACATCCCTTAAATCCAGAAAGCTATGTAAAAATTTCTAATTTTTTCAAGAAAGCTATTTCCAAACACCTTGGAATTGAACCAGAAAAAATCATTCATACAGAACACGAAACGTGTCATACGTCGTATGCACTATATGGTAGTCATATAAGGGAAGATAAAACCCTGATATTTACTGCTGATGGTAGGGGCGATGATCTAAGCGGAACAATCTCAATTTATGATGCAAAAAGTCATACAATAAAGAGAGTAAAGGAATACCATCATTCTATATTTCAATTAGGTAGAATGTATCGCTATACTACTCTGATATTACGTATGATTCCTAACGAACACGAGTATAAAGTGATGGGATTGGCTCCATACTACAATGGTAAAATGACAAAGAAAGTTGAACAAGTTTATGATCAAATGCTTAAAATTAACGGATTAGAATTTGAATTCAATCCTCAAATCAAAGATATCTATCAATATCTTAAGGAAAATCTAAATGAGTTTAGATTCGATCACATTGCAGCAGGAATTCAATCGTTCACAGAGAATATTTTAGTTAAATGGTTTACCAATGCGTTAAATGAATACGACTCCACTTCTGCAGTATTCTCTGGAGGAGTTGCTTTGAACATCAAAGCAAATCTGATGATTTCAAAAATAAGTAAACTAGAAAAATTCTTTGTTTGTGGAGGTGCTGGAGACGAAACACTGCATATGGGAGCATGTTATAATTATGCAGAACAAAACAAAGTTCTTCCAAAACCGTTAAAAAATATGTATCTTGGAACTAGTGCTGAATATTCTGATAATGAGCTTCAAATCTTCAACAAGTACACAATTACAAAGTTTCAAAATACAGATCAGATTGTAGATCTTCTTATTGACAATAAAATTCTTGCAACATGTAGAGGTAGAGCAGAAATGGGGCCTCGCTCATTAGGAAACCGAAGCATTTTGGCAGATCCAAGAACTATAACAAATATACAGAAAATTAACAACATGATAAAAAATCGTGACTTTTGGATGCCATTCTCACCAATAATTTTATCTGATTATCAAACTGAGCTGATTGAAAATCCAAAGAAATTAGAATCTCCATTTATGACGTTGGCTTTTGAAACTAAAGACGGTAAAAACAAAATACCGGCAGCCATACATCAAGCTGATGGTACAGCAAGGCCACAACTACTCACAAAAGAAACAAACAATGAGTTATGGGATCTGATATACAAGTTTTACAAAAAAACAGGCATCCCATCTTTGCTAAACACATCATTTAATCTACATGGTGAACCTATAGTAAATAACATACATGATGCGTTACATGTATTTGAAAACTCAGAACTAGAAGCTCTTTGGTTAGATCGACATATAATTGAAAAGTAATATTATTTCAAAATGATTTAAGATAATTAGCTAGTTCCACGGATGCATTTTTGTGATTTGCTAGATATTGTTTCAGGTGAGAATTAATTCGTAAATTCAATTCGTGCATAAAATCTACATCATAAAAAATCTTTTTGACATAATACATTACATCAGATTTGTATGACAAAAATATTATTGGTAAACTTTTGTCATAATCAAAATCGCTCTTACGCTCATCCAAAGAAATATCGATAACTGGTTTTTTAAGTATCAATCCTTCTAAAAGTACTGTTGAAGGCTGATTGTCCTCAGGTGTAATGTTAATCATTATGTCACATTCAGCGATCAATTTTTTTATAGATTTTGTACTATAGACCGGAATTTTTGGATCAATCTTCTTAAAAATTTCCATCAGTACATAATTGAATTTCCATCCCCATCCAGGATGCAGTTTCCCAATTATTTTCACATTTTCATTTTTTCTGATATTTTGTGTTAGTTGTTTCAAAACATCTTCGTAACGTAATGCTGTGTTTGTATCAAGGAAACCTGACCATTCTATTATTGGTGGAGTAGTTATCAGAATTGTTTTCAATTTATTTTCCCTCAATAAAAAATTCATCATGTCTTGGGCTGCCTACAATTTTGAGTTTTTTTGAATTAGGCAAATGATTTGAATAATATTCAAAATCAGAATTTCCCCACATCATGATTTGCTCGCAATTCAATTTTACAAGTCTAAAGGAATCATACTTCCAACGTAATTCTGCAGTTTTCTTTGTATATGCAGAAAAACCATGTCTCAAGAGTAAAGCTGGTACATTCCCACGTCGAGACAAAGTCGAATTTTCTGAATTTCCAGATTCATATTGATACAAAATACATTTTACGTGTAGTTTTTGAAATAATGTTTTTGCTTCAATAGAGTTTCTAATATAATTAAAAATTTCCTTCTGGTATTGTCTTACCAAAAAATCTTTGATACAAATCCAATACGAATTTTCGTCGTAACTAAAAATCTTCTCTAGATAATCTTCATTCCAAAAGTCATCAAGAATGTTCTTGTATTTTTTTTGTAAACTGAGAATTTCTTGTTTCTCGCTCTCGGAAAGCAGTTTATTAAAATTAATGATTTTTGCATTCGATCTTTTCATAATTTGAATCGATTTAAAGTTCCATAATGCAGATTTTCTTCTATTTAGTATAACAAATTCTGAATCAGATGCATTTAGATGCATGAATAAATTCTCAAATTTAGAAGGATCGAATTCTAACAAAAGAATTATAGGCTTTCTTGTCTTTGTATCTAACCAAAAATTAAATAATCTTCCAACACATGATTCCAAAAATGTTTGTACTTTTTCTAATTTTTTCATTGATATTTTTAATTTTATGTTTCTAGAAAATACTCGAATTCTAATATCGAAGCTTTCAAAAATTTCTGTATCTTCGGAATTTAATGAAATGATTTCTATTTTGGCATTTATACATGCGATAATTTTTACAAGATTTTGTGTCGCATAAACTCTTGTAGGTTTTTCCATTATGAGAATTTTTTTTATTAGGAAAAATTGAATTAGATTTACAATCAATTTCTGATGTAACTGTAATGGATCTACCATCTCTAAGATGTTTATACCATCTAAGAATAAACCATGAGAAAGTAATGGATCATCAAACCAATATAGTTTTGATATAGAGTATTCAAAAATTCTTTCACGCTCTAATTCATTTAGAAATTCGTCTGCTAGAGAATGCATCATATTGATTCTTTCTAGAAATTTATGCGATTCGATATCAAAAGAAAAAATTTTTGTTGATTTTATATGCAATATTTTGTCTTCATCAATATTGTTTCCTGATACTAATGATATTGTATTCAACGTGTACTCGATATGTTTCTAATTGATTCCGTGACATAATCCTGTTGTTTTGGTGTTATTGTTGGATATAGTGGCAATGAAATTATCTGTCGATAGATATTTTTGGAATTTTTAATTGAATCCATAATCTTAGCTCGTTTTTTGAATATAGTGAATTGGTGTAGAGGTTTATAATGAACTGAAGTTCTTATGCCGTGGGAAAGCAATTCTTTAAAAAGCTGGTTTCGCGAAATTCCATATTCTTTTTGCACTCTAATTATGTATAGATGACAAGCATGATTTTCATATTTTGATAGTTTGGGAGTTAATATGCCTGGCACCTCGGATAATTTTTCATTATAATATTCGTAGGCTTTTCTTCGTAATGAATTCAATTTTTTAATATGTTTTAACTGATTAATGCCCAAGGCAGATCGTACTTCATCTAATCTGTAATTATATCCAGGTTCAATTACATCATAATCCCACGGTGTTCCTTTGGAATATCTCTGCACTAATGACTTTGTTATTCCATGATTTCTCAATGACTTTAGGCTCTCTGTTATATTTTTTGATTGAGTAGTTATCATTCCTCCTTCTATCGTTGTAATGTTCTTAGTAGGATAGAAGCTAAAACAACCTACATCTCCAAACGTTCCCACATGTTGACCATCTAGTTTTGCACCTATTGCATGGGCACAATCTTCGATTAATGCTAATTGATTTGTTCTGGCTATCCGTTTTAGCCTTTTTATGTCACAGACTTTGCCGGCAAAGTGAACCGGTATTATTGCCTTGGTTTTTCTTGTCAGACTTTGTTCCACTGATGTTACTGACAAGTTCATATCATCATCAACATCTGCAAGGATTGGAGTTGCTCCACTGATAAGAACTGCATTTGCAGTTGCTACAAAAGTCATGTCGGGAACAATAACCTCGTCCCCTCTACCAATCCCAAGAGCCTTTAATGATAAATGTAATGCCGATGTTGCATTGGAAACTCCTATTCCAAATTTTGACTTTGTGAATATTGAGAAAACTCTCTCAAATTTTTGTAGTATTGGTCCATCGGTAAGTAATGTAGCACCTAATGCATCTGTAACTGCAATTTTGTCGTTTTTGGATATGTATGGCTGAAAGAAGGGTACTCTTATTGATTTATCTCCAAATGCGTCTTTTTTTATCACAAAGAATTCTTTAATTTACTAATAATTATCTGTTGATTATATATTGTAGGCAATAAATATTTAGCATTTTGTTTTTGATGATATCTATTCTATTAGAATTCAATACGAATATTGTTTTTCATTTTTCAAAGAAAAATCATCATCGTGCAGTTTTATTAATTTCTCAACAAGACTGGATTCTAGTGGACCCTCAGCAATAGACTGAACGATATCATCAATATGGCTAATTTTTTTTACTCCAAAAATTATCTTATCTATATTTTCTTGGTGTAATAGAAACCTCATAGCTAATCTAGGTAAACTCAAATTAGTGTTTTTCTTTATTGTCTCCACTCTGCGTAATAGAGACAGTAATCTTTCCCCTTTTAACCACAAAGATCTATGATCATCTTTGGAGAAAACCGTGTCATGAGTTATTTTGTCAGACAGTAATCCGCTTGCTAGTGGAGAACGTGCCATGAAAGTTGGCCTTGCTCGTTTTGGCCCCTTTATTACTTCAAGATAAAGAAGATTTGCATCATCTTGTATAACATCAAACTGTTGCAAATCTACAAAATTCTGGTAATCAAATCCTTTTGCTTTACTCAAACCAGTGAGCATGATCAAACCGTCTTTTTTTAACTTGTCTAAAAAATCAACAACATCTGCATAATTTACGACATCTGTTCTTGGATTGTGCAAAAATAGAGTGTTTATTGAATTACGCTGTAATCTGTTAAGACTCTCGTTAAATGATTTTTTCAGATCTACAATATGAAAGCTTTTTCCATGAAATGGTAAGTTTCCTACTTTTGTATTTATTATTACATCATAATTATTTTTGAAAACTTTTCCCAAACAAAACTCCATGAATCCATTACCATAGTTTGGGGCCGTATCGTATTCTCTAAAGCCTACATCATAGCTATATTCAAGAACACTCTGTACTTGTTTCAGAGTAACATTGCCATAATCTCCACTTAATGGCCAAGTACCTATCACTATTTTTGATTTCATATCATATTATATGTTCAGCTTTTTTCATTTCGTCTAGATTATCTAATCCACTATGAACAAACACGTTAAAATTTTTCTTGTAGAACTTAAGTAGGTTCCTAGGCATCTGACTTGATCTTGTAACCGTTCTCAATTGTCCATCAACATTGAATTCATAGTTGTTGAAATAACCAAGTTTCTTTGATTTGTCTTCTAGACTGGTACCAAGATATGGTGAATAGAATGCAACCGTTATGTTGTCTGGCTCTAATAACTGATTAAATCTAATTGTATCTAATATCATATTTTCAGTTTCATTTGGAAGGCCGATTATGTTATACGCAGTTCGTTTTATTCCAGCCTTACGTAATAGTCTAAAAGCTTCTACGATTTTCTCTTGCGCAGGATAGCGATTTAGATCAGTTTTTCTAAATTCTTCAGATGATATTTCGACACCCATTCCAACCCCGTCAACTTTCAGTTTTTTTAATAATTTTATACTTGATTCGTTGATGCCTTCTGGCCTAGTTTCAACATATAGCATAACTGGAATATCTGATTGTTCGAGAAGAGAAGCTAATTGATTTAACATCGAATTATCTATTGTTAGAAAGTTTGTATCTTGGCAGCGAATCAGTGTGATACCGAATTGTTTGTGCATATTTTTAATTTCTTCAAATACTCTGTTGGCGCTTTTATTTCTTAAATAAGAAGCGGCATTCTTAAGAACCCCAGTATTTGTAACATCAGTAAATCCATAATACCGTTGAATTGTAGTTTCAACACAGTATGAGCATGCATAAACACATCCTCTAGATAATTCATAATCAATTCCTCGTAAAACTTTTCCGTTATATGATCTGTAAAAAACTTGATCATCAAACACAGAATAATCGTAAGGTGGAATGACATCCATGTTTGATATGATCTGCTGTGGAGGATTCATAATCACTTTACCATCTATTTTTTTTACTAATCCTCTCACAGATTCAAATTTTTTCTTATCAGAGATTGTATTAGCTAATTCAATTAGAACAAGTTCAGATTCTCCCCTGACAAAATAATCAACAGACGGAAATTTCTCAAACATGGTTTCTGGTGAAGCAGTAGGTTGTAATCCTCCAGCAATCGTGATTGCATCAGTTTTTGTTTTTCTTACAAGCTCATGACCATATTGAATATTCACATACTCTCCTTCACCATGTATATGGGATGATAGAGCAGACCAAAAGATAATTTCAGGCTTGAATGTATTAATTACCTTCTGAAAATCCTCAAAAATATCATCCTGATTAAATTTAACAAACTTTGAATAATCTGTGGGCAAATATTGTCTGTTTTCTGTGTTGTAATCAATTTCGTTTAACGACCATTCCTTATAGAATGTACAATCAAAAAGTTTCACGACATGACCAGATCCGCGTAGTGCTGCAGTGTGACTTGGTATCCAAATTGATGTTATTCCTCTACCCCATTTGTTAGGTTGAATAAGTAAGATCTTTGTCATGCTGTCTTGCTAATATTGTTGGTTATATTGATGTTCAAATAGATATGCTATGATTACAAAAGATTATTTAACTTTTTTAATGGAATATTACTCTATGGAAATTCTATCAATAATTCCTGCACGTGGAGGTTCAACAGGAATACCGATGAAAAATCTAAGAAAATTATGTAGCAAGCCTCTTCTTTATTATTCGATCAAATCTTCATTAGCATCACGATTTATCACACGAACCGTCGTATCTACAGATAATGCAAGGATCGCAAAATATGCTTTATCACAAAAAGCTGAGGTTATTAAAAGACCAAAAAAACTAGCAAACAACAAGGCGTCAATTGAGCCTACCATGAAACATGTTCTTACTACTTTAGAAAGAAAAGAAAAATATCGACCTGATCTTATAATTCTGCTACATAATACTTCTCCACTGAGGACAAGTAAGCACATTGATGAAGCAATTAGCCAATTCATTCAAAAAAAATATGATTCATTACTCAGCGGATATCGTTCACATCAATTTCTATGGAGGGAAAAGAAAAATCTGGTTTACCCAATAAATTATGATCCTGCTAAAAGACCTAATCGACAGCAAATTAAAACTGAATTCATAGAAAATGGAGCTATATACATCACAACATACGAAAACTTCATGAAGACATCAGTAAGAATATCTGGTAAAACTGGCATGTACGTCATGCCGGAAGAATTCTCTATTGACATAAATAATGAATCTGACTTGGTTATAGCTTCTAATATCCTCAAACTGTTTAGAAGATAATCTCCAAAATCATATGATCTAATATTGCGTAACTATTGATGGTTACCAACCATTTCGTTTAATGATCTTTTCTCACAAAAGGTTAAATCTTGTATGACGAGACAAAAAGAAATGGTTTTTGTCATCGCAGAAATCGGAATCAATCATAATGGTGACATAAACACTGCCAAACAACTAATTGAACTTGCAAAAGATACGGGATGTGATGCCGTAAAGTTTCAAAAAAGAACTGTAGAAAAGGCATATTCAAAAGAAATTCTTGATCAGCCTAGAGATAGCCCATGGGGTACTACGACTAGAGATGAAAAACTACATTTAGAATTTGGTAAAAAAGAATATGATGAAATTGATAAATTTTGCAAATTACAAAATATAGAGTGGTTTGCTTCTTCTTGGGATGTTGATAGTCAGATATTTCTAAGACAATATGGCCTAAAACATAACAAAATTCCATCAGCATTGGTTACAAATCATGAACTCTTGAACGTTGTTGCTGAAGAAAGAAAACATACTTTTATCTCTACTGGAATGAGTACAATGGATGAAATCAGATCTGCTGTGAACATATTTAGAAAATATGATTGTCCGTTTGAATTGATGCATTGTAATAGCTCGTACCCTATGAATATAGAAGAGGCAAATCTGCGTTGTATTCAAACGCTGGGGAATGAATTCAACTGTAATGTTGGATATAGTGGTCATGAAACCACAGCTTCGATAGTATGCTGTACTGCCGTACTCTTGGGAGCGACGTCTATTGAAAGACACATAACATTAGATAGATCTCTATATGGATCTGATCAAGCAGCATCATTAGAGCCGCATGGTTTGAGAATTCTATTACGCGATCTCCGAAGATTGGATGTGATCTTAGGTGATGGTGTCAAAAGAGTATGGGATTCAGAGATACCTAAATTAAAACGCCTACGTAATGTACCAAAAACGTGTACTGATTAAAGCAAACTTTTCACTCAACCCAATTTTTTCCCAGATGTGTCTTACTTGAGATATTGAGTGGTACGTTTTTCTTTATCGCTGAATATTACGCCTATGGTTCGTAGTAATACAATGTTGTTTTCTTCACAAAACGTGACAAGTTTTTTAATATATTCTACAAATCTACCTTCAGATTCATCATTTTTCTTTAACACAGAAAATAAATCATCATGATCAAGCATAATGACTTTTTCTGTATATGGTAGCTTATCGATTATTCTTTTAATATTAGAAACTCCTGTAGGACTTTCAATTTTAGGCACAATTGTAATTGTCTTTGGTATCAATTCTAAAAATTCATTAAGATCATTTTCATCGTTTACATTTGATACTGCAAAGTAATGGATATTTTCATTAGATCTTAAAATCATCACCAGATCAGAAATAGAATAGCGGTTATTGGGAGGTTTAGTTCTATTTCTTGGTAGATCTAAGAAAATTTTATGCATTGAATGCTTTTGTAAAATTTCTTTTAATTCTTGAATACTATTAACCCAAGCTAAGTTTATTCTATAAACGGCATCATTTGGAATCTCAAATTCATAATTAGATAGATTTTGGGAAACGATGAGCATTAGCTATTACAATAACACGCCTGACCGCACCTAAAAAAATCTTTGGCATATCATAATACTATTCAATTGAATCTTAAATTTCTGCCAACAGTAAAATTAATTATCAAAATCAACCCATGGTAACTTTCTGCCTAATAGTTGTTCTAAATCCTTTACTTCTTGTTTATAGATTTCTCTGAGTAATTTTCTATCTTCTGATAACATTTGAGGTTTTGTAGTTTGTTTAAACAAAAACTTGTCACCAATCTTTTGCCTTGTGACAGTAGGAACAAATTTTGTGGCTGTTTTTCTAAATAATTGACTATTCATTAACAATTTAGCAAATGCACCTTTAGGTACTCTGTATGCTCCCTTTGACTGCTCCTTAAATTCTACTTTTTCATCAATATCTAGAAAATTTAATATCATTCTAATTGTATTTTCAACATTTTTGGTATATTCTTCAAAAATTATAATTTTGATCTTAGTACTATCAAAATATTTTTGAAAATTTATTATTTGTTCAGTATACAAACCAGCTAATATGATATTGTAGACATTAAATTTTTTATCTTTCACTTCGTTATAATGTGTTTTTATCATTTCACTAAAACCTATTTTTTGATTTAGTCTAAACAAATTTGAAAAATATGATGAATGTGCTCGTTCTATTGGATTACGTAGTGATATTACGATTTTTGCATCTGGGAACGCTTTTTTAATCTCTGATGGTGCATGTGGACACATCAAATATGTAGATGTAGCTTCACCTATCGCTTTATGATTTTTAGCTTTTCTAAATAATTTAAGATATTTATCAAAATCTCTGATCATCGATGCTCTTTCAAAATCTTCTGGAACATCAAATTTGCAAAAATAATATGGCTCGTTTAATTCAGAAATAAAAATATCAGAATGGAGTGAAAGATAATAAGATATGTTGGTAGTTGCACATTTTGGTGCTCCAACTATGAAAAAATTTGGTTTCATTTTTTACTTTATTAAGAAATTATTTTCTCTCTCTAACCACACTTACCATTGAATAAAGGATTATAGCTGTTATCAAGAGAATAGTGCCAAGGATGATGCCTCCAATCCCAATCAATGCGATGTTTGTTATTAGCTTCCCATCCTCCGTGAAAGCCTGTACTGCCCACACGCCAAAAGAAAGACCTACAATTAAAAAAATTGCACCTGGAATACCATAAAATGTCAATGGACGTTCAATAGCGACATACTTCAATGTGCTCAGAATAACTGATGAACCATGTACAATCGGATTGTGAGTTGATGTATCGTCTCCATATAGAATGGTTATTGGCGCTTCAACAACTCGCAATTTATTTTTTGAAGCTTTAATTAAAATCTCGGTTGAAACCCCCATTCCTTGATCAGATGGTATTATATTTTCTAACACTTTTCTATTGTATGCCCTAAAACCACTCTGAGCATCAGTTATTTTTGAACCAGTAGTAGCATTGGTAAAGCCAGTAATTGTTTTAATTCCAATTTTTCGGTATTCTGGAATTTTACTATTATGGGATAGAAATCTTGAACCAATAACTATGTCTGCTTCATTTTTAATTATTGGCTCTAACACCAATTTAATATCTTCAATTCTGTGCTGACCGTCTGCATCAAATGTGACTAATGCGTCTACTCCAATTTCACGAGCCTTTGAAAACAAGCTTGTAATTGCTGCACCATAACCCATATTTTTTTGATGTACTATTGTGATTGCTCCAAGATCAGCTGCAATTTTACTTGTAAGATCAGTAGATCCATCATCACACACTATGATGGTTTCAGTAATCTGTTTTAATTTAATAATTATTGATGCGATATTTTTTTCTTCATTAAAAGCAGGTAATCCTATTGCAAAATTCAATTATACCAAATTTTGGTTATTCCGACATTAAAAATGATTGTGACAGAATCGTCTTCTTTTAAATATGAATCTAATTAAAATTGTTCAATAAAATATTGATACCGAATACAAAGAATACGCACAAATCAGTTATATCATCTCATCATGTTGACTTAGTATAATTGGTAACCATAGATCATTTTGATCTATTCTTTACAAAATCAATAGATTCAACAGGTGTTGGGTCTATGCTTGACATTACAGAACGATAGATTGTTGAATAATCAAGTAAATAGATCAAATTAATTAATTTTGTTAAAATACTACCTCTGACTGAGAAAATTTCTTTATACTCTATCTTTTTTTGTTCAAAATATTCCTTAATTATGTCCCATCTTTCCTTGGTTTTTACGTAATCATCATGTCCTCTAATCAAAATTGGCCTGACATCTGATTTCTTTTCCCATGCAACTATTCCATTATGACATGCTTCTATCACATCTTCTACCATTGCATGCATCTTTGCATTCTCTTGCAAAGAATTCTTGAATCTAACTGCTGCTGCTTGGAGTCCCCATGGGTAATAAATTACTGGTATACTGGAAAGCCAGCTTGCCAGTTCTAATGACGGATTATTTGTAACAATATTATGAGATGATATTTTTCTTTGTAGCTCTTCTAAATTATTAATTGATTCAAAAATATCTTCTTTTTTTATTGAAATTATAGGTTCTAAAACATTTAACATTGAAAACAAAAACGACGGAAATGACGATCGCGGAGAAATATACATTGGGATATCTCGGTGTTCTATTTTATTCTTAATACAATAATTTTTCATCTTACCATCACTTGAAAACGCAATTAGCTTACAATCAGATTTTTTAGCTGAATCTAAAACTGTCATTGTTTCTGCAGTATTGCCTGATACACTTGTTGTAACAACTAATGTGTCAGAATCAATTGTATTTGGTAAGTGGTATCCCTTGACAACACTTACATGAATATTGGTCTTGGATAGGATTGCTGAGAATATGTCATGTAGTGCTCCCGATCCTCCCATTCCAGCAAAAACAACATGTGTAATATCCTTAAAATCAACCTGATCTAGATTCATGTTATAGCTTTCTTTTGCAATCTCAGGCCACTTATCATAGATTTTATGCATTCCATGCGGATCAAATTTCTCTAAAATTGAAGAATCTAACAATCAATTTTTAGATAATATTTCAAGATATAACAGTTAACGAGTTTATTTTAAATAACGAAAAAAAACCGTTAATTCTGCTTGGAGAAAAAACTTTGTCATTACTAAAGACAGTAGAATGGAAAAACAACAAAGTGGTGATGATTGATCAGACCAAACTGCCAAACGAGCTACTTTTTGTGGAATATTCTGATTATGCAGATGTTGCACATGCAATCAAGACACTGATTGTACGTGGGGCTCCAGCAATAGGCGTCTCTGGTGCATTTGGTCTTGCGCTTGCAGCATTACAAAGCAAATCAACAACAAAAGAACAACTACTATCTGACCTTGAAATAGCAAGAAAAATTCTATTTGAGACAAGGCCTACTGCAGTAAATCTAGCATGGGGGTTGGACAAAATCATGCATATAGCAAAACAAGGAAAAGATGTATCATCAATCAAAGATACGATTGTAAAAACTGCACAAGAAATGGCAGAAGATGACATCAAAATAAACATGCAAATGGGAAAAAATGGCTCGGTTCTGTTTGATAACAATGATACCATAATGACTCATTGTAATGCTGGTTCATTGGCAACAGTAGCATATGGAACAGCATTAGGTGTAATACGTGCAACTAAAGAAAGTGGTAAAAGTATCAAAGTCATAGCCACTGAAACAAGACCTGTACAACAAGGATCACGTCTTACCGCATTTGAGCTAAAACACGATGGATTTGATGTTAGTCTGATTCCTGATACTGCTGTAGGCTATACAATGGCAAATAAACTAGTAAACAAGGTAGTAGTTGGTGCCGACAGAGTATTACGAACAGGACACGTTTACAACAAAATTGGGACATATCAAGTTGCATTGATGGCAAAACAGCATGGCATACCATTCTATGTTGCTGCACCGCTTTCAACATTTGATATGAAAAGCAATCCACAAGATGTTG
>Ga0233425_10003085_pt1 | contig 31179 bp, 27 predicted proteins | sample Watercolumn_Towu_2_FD_181712 | JGI IMG/M metagenome (GOLD analysis project Ga0233425, IMG submission 181712) | Freshwater microbial communities from Lake Towuti, South Sulawesi, Indonesia - Watercolumn_Towuti2014_140_MG | ecosystem: Environmental > Aquatic > Freshwater > Lake | place... | reverse complement strand
TCTGAGGGGCGGAAAGCCGGCGGAACTTAATATCGAACTTGCTGCGGAGCCGGTCCAATCCGAGGAAGTGCTCGTCACTGCGCCGCGGAGACGACTCGAGATCGAAACCAGGACGACAAGCGTTCACGTTCTCGAAAGGCGAGACCTGAAGGTCGTTCCGGTCGCAGGCCAACAGGACCTGCTCCAATCTCTCAAGATTCTCCCGGGCATTGTATCAACGAGCGATGTCAGCTCAAGGTTCTATGTCAGAGGCGGGGCAGGAGACCAGAACTTGTTCCTGTTTGATGGTATCCGGATCCACTATCCGTTCCACGCCCTCGGCATCAACAGTGTTTTCAGTCCGGAAGTTGTAGACAACGTCGAGGTGTACACCGGAGCGTTTCCTCCAGGATTCGGAGGGAAACTCTCGTCGGTAGTCAACATCACCGCGAGAGACGGTCGGGCCGACAGACTCTCTGCACGGGCCAATGTGAATTTTCTGTCCTCCGAATTCGCACTCGAAGGCCCGTCCATCGAGCAGTCCTCATTTCTGTTCAACGTTCGTAAGTCCATTTCATCGAAGACATTTGGTAGGATCGCAGGCCAGGACATGCCTCTCGATTTCTACGACGTGACGGCGAAGGTCTCGGCCCAACTCAGCGGCGTGGCGAAGTTCAGCGTGACGCTGCTTCGCAGCGGGGACGAGCTGGTTTCGCGAAATCCTTCGGAACCCGATTATTTGTGGAGGAACAGCGGCTTCGCGCTTTCGGGATCAGGATTGCCAACCGAGAAGATGTTCGTGAACTGCCTGCTCTATGTCAGCCGCTACGATGCGCGCAGGGAGGCGAGCGAATTTGGCAATGTCACCGCTGCTGCAACGTACCTGAAGGAGGCCGGCATGCGGGCGTCTGCAACGTTTTATGCGGGCCCGGAAGATCTCTACTACTTCGGCTTTGATTTCGGGTTCCCCGACCTCGAGTATGAATTCACAAACAGACTCGGTGTTCGACAGACTCTGGGAAGTACGCCCCTTGAAGCTTCGGCATGGGTCAGGTATTCGACATCAGTCGGTCCCCTGACACTCGACGGAGGCTTTCATTTTGAACTCGGCTATCTTACGCACGGCCGTGATGCACTTCGTGAAATACAGCCCCGGATCAACGGCAGTTATCTTCTGGCCGGGACATGGAGAGCGAAGGCGTCGTTCGGGCGCTTCTCGCAAAGGCAGATCACGATCGACAACGAAGATGATGTGATCTCGATTTTTGATGCCTGGGTCAATCTCGCCGGTGACAAGAAATCCGAGCAGGCAGACCACTACGTGTTGGGATTGTCCGGAGACTTGACGGAACAAGCGACGCTGAATCTCGAAACGTACTACAAGAACTACAACTCGCTCATGCTTTACAACCGCGACAAGATCGACGCCACAGATCCGGACTATATCGAAGGGGAGGGAAGTTCGTACGGCGCGGAGGCCACGTTCCGGTCGCATTCACAGTACGTCGACCTCTATGGGGCATACTCGATGAGCTGGGTGAAGCTCAATAACCGGGGTCTCGTCTATCACCCGCGCTACGACAGGCGTCACCATCTGAATCTGATGGCAATAGGGCATCCATTAAAGGGACTGACAGCGACAGTAAAATGGGAGTATGGATCGGGATTCCCTTACACTCAGACGGTCGCATACTTCGACAGGATCTTGCTGGACGACGCGCTGCCGGGAAGATTCGAGAAGGAGACGGGTCCTCCGTACATCATGCTTGGGTCCAAGAATGCTGCCAGGCTGCCGGCGTATCACCGAATGGACATCAGTGTTTCCTATGACATCCAGCTGCTCGGATTTTATGTAAGCGCGGGAGCCAACCTGCTCAACGTCTATAACAACAAGAACGTCTTCTACTTCGATCGCCGCACAGGGCGGCAGGTGAATATGCTCGCGTTCTTCCCTTCGGCGAGTGTGACAGTGGTATACTGAAGTCACCAAGGAGGCTGCCACGCCATCACGAAGAAGTCCGACTTCTGCCTGAATGCGCAGGAACGGAGGTCGGACTTCGGCTTATGGTCTGTTTCAGTGCGGCGTTACTTCACCGCCCACAGGAGGTCCGCCGCTGTCTCGCGCTTTCCTTCGAACTTGTAGTGGAACAGTCTGGAGGAATCGAACGTGTCGAGGTAAGGTTTGATGATGCTCTCAAGCCACGAAAGTTCGGCTTTGAGCTTCCAGTGCTGGCCGTCTGATGCGTAGAGGACGATGAAGATTCTGTTTTCGAAATGCTTCCGGCGCTGCTGGCTCTGGTGGGTGTAGAACCATTCGATGAGCTCCCGGGGGTGCTTCTGGCCGTAGTCCAGATCGTGATTGAAGCCCCGCGGATAGGTCGATGTTTTGTGATCGAAGCTCAGATCTCCGATCCTGAATTCTCTCAGCCTGTCACCCGCGTCCCGCGCGGCGGCAACGTTTGGGTGCGATGCAAAAATCTGTTCCACCGCCTTTGCCGACCAGAAATTGTACCACCGGTTCATCCCGTAACTCAGCATCTCCTTGTAGTGCTCCTCCTGCCCAAACCTCGCTTCGATCTCTTTCAGGAGTGCTTCAAAACTGAACACGTGGTAGACAAAGTCGGTTTGCGCATCCCACTCGTCGTTCTGCCGCTGCCCCCAATCGTAAGGATGTGCAAATCGCTTCTTGAGTTCGCGTTCGCGAGCTTCGAGAGTGACAGGCATGGCTCACCTCGTTTCGTTGGTCGGTGCGACGGAGATGATGCGACCGAAAACGGGTTTCAAGTTTCAGGTTTCATGTCTAAAGTTGCCAACTTGAAACTTCGGACCTGAAACTTTAGACTCTGGTGCCCAGACGCTTTGGAAGGACTGGCCGTCTTAACCCGCCCCAAGATACAGATTTCCATAACCCATTGCAATTTGGAGCGAAAGTGTCTAGTTTTACACGAATTAAACCACCTCGGGACTCAATTCAATCACTCTCCTGCCATGCTCAATTATATCTGGATTGCACTGATCGCTATCGGTATTCTTGTCGCCGTCGGAAACGATGTGAGCGACGAGATGCGGAACACCTATCGCAACGGCATCCCGATCGAAGGCACCTTTGCCATCGACAAAACGCCGGGCCCTCTGAGAAAGGAATGGGAAGGAAACCTCATTCTCACAGCGGATACGTTCAACTCGTTCTACAATATTACGACTGCGAAGTCGGAAATACATCAACCGATGGTCGTCACCGAGCTCGAGTCCGGGGAAAAAGTCGTAGGCCTTCCGCTGGGACCATCGAGTCCCGATCGTTGGAAGGAGATGGCCAAATCCGCAGCGACTAAAGAGCGGTTAACCGGTCGGGTGCAATCGATGGTCATCAGCGATGATCAGAAAACAGCCCGCATCGAAGTTGTGCTAGAGCCGATTCACTACATGAAGACAAAAGCAGTGACACAGGCGGCGCTCGACTACGCGTCGACCGCTGTAACAATTGCGCTTGGGCTCATCGGGATCATGGCGCTGTGGCTCGGAGTGATGAAGGTCGCGGACGAAGCGGGACTCCTGAAGATCGTGACCCGGATGCTCACGCCCGTGACGAAGCGGCTCTTTCCCGAAATACCCCCCGATCACCCGGCTGTCGCTGCGATGATCATGAATATCGCCGCCAACATGCTGGGATTGAGCAACGCGGCGACGCCGATGGGTCTCAAAGCGATGGAGGAGTTGAACAAGCTGAATCCAAAAGTCGGTACGGCTACAAACGCCATGGTGACATTTCTCGCCATCAACACAGGCGGATTGATTCTGATACCTGCCACCGCCATCGCGGTCCGGGCCGCCGCAGGCTCGGCAAACCCGGGGCTCATCATCGGAACCTCTATTTTCGGCGCGGGGTGTGCGACCGTCGCCGGTGTTCTCGCGGCAAAGCTCCTGCAACGACTCCCCCGATATAGAAAAGATTATGAGCAGGAAGCGGGGAAGGAGGTGTCCAATGGCTGAGTTCTTTCGGGCACTCATCAACGCGATCTCCATTCTCGCCATTCCTCTGTTACTCTTTGTATTCTTGGGATGGGGGATCGTCAAAAAAGTCAAAGTGTATTCGGTTTTTGTCGAGGGAGCGAAAGAGGGATTTGATACCGCAGTACGGATCATTCCCTACCTCGTTGCGATGTTGTGCGCGATCGGGATCTTCCGCGCAAGCGGGGCGATGGAACTCCTCACGACGGTTCTCGCGCCCGTTACTAATCTCATCGGTATGCCTCCGGAAACACTCCCGATGGCGCTGATGCGACCGCTCTCGGGGAGCGGTTCGCTCGGGATCATGACGGAACTGATGAAAGTCCACGGCCCCGATTCGTTCATCGGCATCCTTGCCTCGACAATGTATGGGAGTTCGGAGACGACATTCTATGTTTTGGCTGTCTACTTCGGCTCGGTCCAGGTAAAAAACACGCGACACGCGGTACCCGCCGGGCTCATCGCCGATCTCTTCGGGATGCTCGGCGCCGTGTTGATTTGCAGAATTCTTTTTGGAATATAGTCTTACGACCAATTGATCGTCTTCTTGGTTTTCATCGCAGAGACGCGGAGATCGCGGAGGTACGCAGAAGGAATAGTTCTTCGCTCCGCGATTCTCTGCGGACTCAGCGTCTCCGCGTTGAAAGGCTGCAAATTGCAGAGTAACTGAATTGGGGATACCATGATTTCTCGACGCCCTCTCTTCTTCATTGCTATTATATCCTCGGTGTGGATTTCGGGAGTAACTCGGCTCATTTCTCAAACCACTCCTCCTCAGGATCCCCGCATGGCGATGTTGACGGGCCAACAATCGGTGATGGGGGGGCTCGGAGTGACGGTAGTTGACGGCAAGGCGTACTATCTTGTCAATGTCATGCCTGACTTTTCGTTCGGGAAATGGGGCGTCGGCCTCGATCTGAACCTGAGAATCGGTCAGGACGGGAAGATCCGTCACGAGGATTTCAAGGATGCCTACGGCTATCTTCGGCTCCTTCGGTACGTAAGATACGGCCAGAAGAATGAACCGGTGTATGCCCGCGTCGGGGCTATCGATGTTGCCCGGATTGGTCATGGTTCGATCCTCTATCTTTATCGGAACACCGCAAGCTATGACCTCCGGAAAGTCGGTGTCGAATTCGACATCGATTTTCAAAAGGGAGGCCTTGAGACCATGTACAGCGACGTAGCGGGAGCCGGTGTTCTCGGCTTGCGCGGATACGTCCGACCGCTGCAATTCGGACAAAGTGGATCGATACCGATCCTCGGGAATCTCGAAGTCGGTGCCACGTTCGCCACGGATTTCAATGCCAATGCCAACAGAACATGGGGAGATGCCGTCGGATCCATCAGAAACGCAGAAGGAGGAGGAGCGCTGTCAATCGTTGGTTTCGATCTGGGATTGCCGCTTCTCTCGCATGAGAACATCCGCTCGACACTTTATGCTGACTATTCAAAGGTGCTTTCGTACGGAAGCGGTGCCGCGCTCGGGCTCGATCTTCGCCTTCGCGGTCTCGGTATTATCGCCCTGGATGCAAAATACGAACGCAGGTTTGTTGGAAACCAGTATCTCCCGACGTACTTCAACGCTTTCTATGAACAGGAACGATATCAGGTGATCGACACGAGCCGGTTCATGAGTAAGGCACAAATCCTGAAATCCACTCATTCCTTCGAAGGGTACTTCGGAGAGATCCTCGTCAGCATACTTGGGACATTCAATATCATCGGCGGTTATCAGTCGCCTGTCGGAGTAAAGAATTCGGGAATGCTTCACCTCGAGCTGGACGCAGGCACTGCGCTCCCCGGAATCCTGATCTCCGGAGGTTACGACAAACGGAATGTCGGTCCGATTTTCAAACTTGACAACAACTCACTTCTTTACGCGCAAGTCGGATACAAACCCGTTCCCTACATGGTGGTCTCGATGCTGTATCAATGGACCTTCACGGAAATTCGAGACGAGACTTCCGGACAAGTTGTTGGATTCAAGCCTCAAAAGAGAATCGAGCCGAGGGTGGGTTTCATTGCACGGTTCTAGAACCGCGGCAAAACAACGGCTTTGCCACTAAGTCACAAAGACACAAAGAAGGTGAATCAGTTTTGCACTATTCCTCTCGAGACCTTCGTGACTTGGTGTCTTGGTGGCGTCCTTTTCAGGGCTTTTCTGTTGCTTTTCTAGGCTTGTGTGGCTATCTTTTTCCGCCGTCTCGGAGGCCTTGAAGCCCCGGGAATCGTGGTTTTCACATCTCTTACTACTCTCCACCGCGCGTTTTCACTCATTCGAAATTTCTGGTTATGTCCTTTTTGAACAAGCTTGTCGTTACCGCAATGCCCTTGATTCCGAAGGTTGTTGTAGGCCGCGTCGCGAGCCGCTATATCGCCGGCACAACGCTTGCAGAAGGCGTCAGAGCTGTCGCAGCTCTGAACAAATCCGGCATGATGGCCACCATGGACCTCCTTGGCGAAGATATCGCTGCCGCCTCGGAAGCACATCAAGTCCGCGACAATATTCTTCCGATTCTTCGTGCCATCAGTGAGCATCGCCTCGACTCAAACGTATCGATCAAGCCGACGCAGCTCGGTCTCCGCATCGACACGGAGCTTTGCTACAAGAACATCCGCGCCATTCTCGACGAAGCAAAAGCTCTCGGAAACTTCGTCCGGATCGACATGGAGGATGCGCGCACAACCGATGCTACGCTGGCAATCTATCGTCGCCTCCGGGCGGATGGATACACAAACACAGGAGTGGTGATACAGGCCTACCTTCACAGGAGCGAATCGGATGTCCGCGCCCTGGTGAAGGAGGGTGCAAACATCCGCCTCTGCAAGGGTATCTACAACGAATCGCCCGCGATCGCATTCAAGGGCCGGAAAGAAATCCAGGACAATTTTATGAAACTCCTCTCCATCATTCTGGAGGGAGGGACCTATGTTGGGATTGCGACGCATGATGATGTCCTCATCGATGGCGCACTGGGGCTCATACGAAAGCTCGGGTTGAAGCAGGCGCAGTATGAATTCCAGATGCTGCTCGGAGTCCGGGAAGCACGACGCGATCAGATTGTCAAAGGCGGACACAGGTTGCGGGTGTATGTGCCGTACGGGGAACAGTGGTACGCCTACTCGACACGCCGGCTGAAAGAGAATCCGGCGATGGCCTGGTATATCACGAAAGCAATATTTGTTCGTTGACTCAGCTCTCTTAACCAAAACGTAAGGAGACTGCTATGGCAGAAACGAAAGGCGGTGAGGGGCTTCGGTACAAACCTCTCGTGCCCGCTGATTCCTCAATGACCGAGTTCTCCATCAAGGCGCTGATTCTGGGTCTTGTGATGGCTGTCGTGCTCGGGGCGGCAAACGCCTACCTCGGCCTGAAGGCCGGCATGACCATCGCGGCGACGTATCCCGCGGCGGTCATCGGCATGGCGTTATTGCGATTGATGAAAGGATCCATCCTCGAAGAGAATTTCGCCCGAACTGTCGGCTCGATCGGCGAGTCGGTCGCGGCAGGTGCAGTGTTTACGATCCCGGCATTCTTCATCGCCGGCATCTGGCCCGAATTTGCGACGTGGGGCAATTACATGCTGGCGAGTGTGATCATGCTCGTCGGCGGTTTCCTTGGCGTGTTCTTCGTGGCATTGCTGAGACGTGTGATGGTGGAGGATGCGGAGCTTCCCTTCCCGGAATCCGTGGCTGCGGCGGAGATTCACAAGGCCGGCCGGACCGGAGGCACCGGGGCAAAATTCCTCTTCAGCGCCATGGGTGCCGGCGCCATCATCCAGGGACTCATTCAGCTCAACATCTTCGCGGCGACGAAACAGTGGTTCGCCAGTTTCTCCAATGTCCTCATCAAACTTGGGGGAAGCGGATCGGTGACTGCTCAAAGCGGTATCGTCGTGACGCCTCCGAGCGTGAGTCCGGCGTATATCGGTGTCGGCTACATCATCGGACCCAAGCTCGCGTCCCTCAATTTCAGCGGCGGTTTGCTTGCATGGGGGCTCTTCGTTCCGATCATCACCTACTTTATCGGGCCGTCATTGATCCCGGCAGAATCTGCAGGCAACGTCGATACCTGGATGGCGCTTTCCAATCAGGTCTGGCGGAATCTCGTCCGGCCGATTGCTGTCGGCGGTATGCTGATGAGCGCTGCATTCACGTTGTTCCGCATGCGGAAGAGTCTCATTGGCGGACTGAAGCGGTCGATTGCGGACGTGAAAAAGGCGGCGACCGGTGAACAGGTGACGGTGAGAACCGAACAGGACCTGAGCATCAAGACGGTCATGATCGGTATCGGGATCGCGGCAGTGGCGACGTTCTTCATCTACAACTATTTCACCAACGACGTCGTGGCCGCACTCGTGGCTACGCTCGTTATGGTGATCGCTGGATTCTTCTTGCAGCCGTATCCGGCTATCTCGTTGGCATTATCGGTTCGAGCAATAATCCGATCAGCGGATTGACGTTGTCGACCCTGCTCGTTGCGGCGTTGCTGATGGTGGCTCTCGGCATGGAGGGAACGCCCGGCGTGGCGGCTGTTCTGGCGGTTGCCGGCGTCGTCTGCGTTGCCGCAGCAGTTGCAGGCGAAATGCTGCAAGATCTGAAAGTCGGACACATACTCGGTGGCACGCCGTGGAAGATGCAGGTCGGTGATCTTGCCGGTGTTGCGCTGTCGGCCTTTGTGATGTTCCTTCCGCTGATTATTCTGCACCAGGGTGACATCGTGAAGGGCGGCACCGGACTCGGAGGTCCAAATCTCTCCGCACCGCAGGCGAGCCTGATGGCGATGCTGTCGCAGGGCATCGTCCGCGGGGAAATGGCGTGGCCGCTGATCATTGTCGGTCTCGTCATGGGATTCGGTTTCATCCTGATGCAGGTGCGCAGCCCGATGCTGGTCTGCGTCGGCATGTACCTCTCGCTCGGAACAACGTTCGCGATCTTCGTCGGCGGCGTAATCAAGGGACTCCTTGACAGAATGAGTGCAAAGAGTCAGATGAACGACGCACAGAAAGCGCGTATTGAAAACACAGGTGTTCTGCTGGCTGCAGGTCTCATTGCCGGGGAAGCGTTGATCGGGTTGCTGTTCGCAGGGCTCGCCATCGGCGAAGTGCCGTACGAGCAGTGGTTTACGAGCATCCTCACGTTCCTCCCGTTCCCGTTCGAAGTGAGCATTATTGTCTTCGCGTTTATTATCTGGTTGCTTGTTCAGATTCCATTGAAGAATGCCGGTCGCCCGGAGGATCCAGCGCCGCCGCCGGCCGTATTCTAGCAACTTAAGGTGCAGTTAGTGCGAGCGGGGCAGCGCAAAAGCGCTTGCTCCGCTCGTGTTGTCCAGAGAGGTCTCTGCGTCAGATGAAGAAGAAAAGTGCAGAACCGGCGAACCTGTTCGAGTTGTGTCCGAGTCAGCTGGTCGGGTGGGAGCCCGGCGAGAACGACCGTGTTGTTGTGCTTGTACCCAAGTTCCGCAACCGGTTCGCGGCAAAGTGGGTCATGCCGCGCCTGAGCAAGCCGTACGTGCGCGTCAAGCTTGACCAGCTGGGGAGCTTTACGTGGAAACAGTGTGATGGGAAGACCACGGTCGCAGAGATAGCTGACCGGATGAAAAAGGAGTTCGGAGATGCAGCGGAACCGGTCGATGAGCGCGTTCCGGCGTTTGTTTTGAAGCTTGTGCGCACAGACCTTCTTGCGATCCTAGACTCTGAATCTGCTGTCAAAACAAATGATTGAAAAGGAGAGAAGCTATGTCGAATACGATTGAGGGATTGAAACCCGAGGGAGTATGGAAGTATTTTGCTGAGATCAGCAAGATTCCTCGCGGCTCCAAAAATGAAAAACAGATTGCCGCCTATGTGATGCAGAAGGCGAAAGAATTCGGGCTTGAGGCGAAGCAGGACAAGTTCATGACCGTCGTTGTGCGGAAGCCTGCATCGCCCGGCTATGAGAATAAACCGATGATCTGTCTCCAGGGCCACCTGGATATGGTCTGTGAAAAGAACAAAGACAAAGTGCATGATTTCGAGAAGGACCCAATCGAACTCGTTCGCGAGGGAAACATCCTGAGGGCGAATGGAACGACGCTCGGGGCTGACAACGGGATCGCCGTGGCCACCAATCTGGCGATCATGGAGGATAAGTCGCTTGTTCATGGACCGTTGGAGTTTCTTTTCACCATAGATGAGGAGACAGGCCTGACCGGCGCGTCGAATCTGAAAGCAGGCTTCATCCAGAGCAAGATCCTTATGAATCTTGATTCGGAAGAGGAAGGTGAGATCTATGTCGGTTGTTCCGGCGGAAAGAATACTATCGGATTCTGGAAACTGTCCTACGAGAATTCGCCCGGCAAATCGGTCGCCGCAATCGTAAGGGTGAAGGGACTCAAGGGTGGTCACTCCGGACTCGAAATCGACAAAGGCCGCGGGAATTCACTGAAGATCATCAATCGCGCTCTGATTACCCTTGCGGATCTCGGAGCGAGGCTTGCGAGCATCGAGGGTGGCAACAAGAGCAATGCCATTCCGCGCGAGGCCGAAGCGTTGGTATTTCTGCCCGCCGCAAAATTGAACCAGGCGAAGAAAACTGTGGCTGCGTTCAACGCTGTTGCAAAAGCTGAGCTTGCCTCGGTGGAGCCTGATCTGATTGTCGAGCTTGAAATAAAGAAGGATCTCAAAAAGGGGAAGGTGATCAAAAAGCAGCAGCAAGCGCTTCTGTTGAAGACGATCGCCGGTCTGCCGCACGGCGTGATCAAGATGAGCGCCGACATTCCCGGACTCGTCGAGACGTCGACGAACGTTGCAGTTATCAGGACCGAGAAAGGGAAGATCACGCTCACCACGAGCCAGCGCAGTTCCGTGGCCACGGAGATCCTCGAGATCTGTCAATCGGTGGTGTCGGTGTTCGAGCTGGGCGGGGCGAAGGCCAATACGACCGACGGTTATCCCGGCTGGAAGCCGAATCTGGCATCTCCGATCCTCAAGCTGGCGAAATCCACATATCAGCAGCTGTACGGCAAGGAACCGGCCGTGAAGGCGATCCATGCGGGACTGGAATGCGGCATCATCGGCGAGAAGTATCCGGGCATGGACATGGTTTCCTTTGGTCCCACGCTCCAGGCTGTCCATTCACCCGATGAGAAGATCTATATCGACACGGTGGACAAGTTCTGGAAGTTCCTCCTCGGTATTCTGAAAAACGTCAACTAGCCTCAACCCCGGCATCGGTGGGCGGAGAGATCTCTTCGCCCACCGCCGTTTTCGTCGATCATAATACAATACTCTATGTCCACTCCAACCGAAGCGCCCAATCTCGCTCAACCGCCGCGTGTCGTGCGATGGATCGTCCTGGTGGCCATCAGCGTCTCGATGTTCGGCAATTACTATATCTACGATGCGATCAGTCCGCTGGCAGATGTGTTGGTTCAGCAGCTTCACTTCACCGATTCGGATATCGGACTGCTGCAAGGGATCTACAGCGTGCCAAACATTTTCATGGTGCTGATCGGCGGATTTATCATTGACCGTCTTGGGACCAAGAAGTCAACGTTTATCTTTGCGGCACTCTGCCTCCTTGGGTCCGTCATCACTGCGCTGAGCGACACGCTGGTTCCGATGGCGGCAGGCAGGCTTGTCTTCGGGCTCGGGGCCGAATCCCTGATTGTTGCCGTGACAACGGCGATCGCAAAGTGGTTCAAGGGTAAAGAACTGAGCTTTGCGTTCGGAATGAACCTCACCATCGCCAGAATCGGATCGTTCGCTGCACTCAACTCGCCGTCCTGGGCATCATCGGCGTATGAGCATTGGCGGGGGCCGTTGCTCATCAGCATCGTATTTGGCGTTGTCTGTGTGGTGGGGGCTTTGATCTATTGGATTCTGGAGAGTAGTGCTGAGAAGAAGTATCAAGTCGGTCAGGCGGGCGCGACCGACAAAGTTGTCTGGAACGACATCTTCAAGTTCGGGACATCATACTGGTTTATCGTCGCCCTTTGCGTCACGTTCTATTCAGGAATCTTTCCGTTCCAGACGTTCGCAGTCAAGTTCTTCATCGAAGCGCACGGCACATCGCGCGAAATGGGGGGCTTCCTTTCCAGCATGCTGACCGTGTTTGCCATGATTGCGACACCGCTGTTCGGTCTCATGGTCGACAGGATCGGAAAACGCTCCCTGTTCATGATGTTCGGCTCGCTGCTTCTCTCACCGGTCTATCTGATGATGGGATACACGCAACTTTCCCTCTTCGTTCCGATGGCGATGATGGGAGTGGCATTCTCATTAATCCCTGCCATCATGTGGCCTTCCGTCAGCTACCTGGTGGAGGAGTCGAAGCTCGGCACCGCGTATGGACTCATGACGCTGATCCAGAATATCGGGCTCGCGGGATTCAATTTCCTCATCGGCTGGGCGAACGATTTCATGGGCGCAAGCACGTCGAATCCGGGTGGGTACGTGCTGGGGATGTGGATCTTCTCGTCGCTGGGGTTCTTTGGATTTCTCTTTGCGTATCTTCTGCGAAGAAGAGAAACGGGTCCATTTGCACATGGGCTGGAGACGATCAAAGCTGGAAAGCTATAGTCGGTAGACGTGAAACGTTAGACGAAAGACGGAAATCGCCATGGAACGAGCGCACAAGGGGTTGAGGGTGTGGCAAGAGTCCATGAGGCTTGCCAGATTGATTTATGATATCACACAGACATTTCCTGACAGCGAGAAGTTTGGTATTGTTTCGCAGATGCGGCGGGCCGCTGTCTCCATCCCGAGCAATATTGCTGAGGGCTCAGCGCGCCAGACGAAGCGGGAATCGGTTCAGTATTATTTCATAGCGCGTGGATCACTGAGTGAACTTGATACGCAATTGGAGCTTTCCCGCGACATCGGTTTACTCTCGGAGACCCGTTTCCACGAAGTCTCGCAAGTCGTGGAAACTGTCGGAGCGTTGTTGAATGGGTTGATTCGGCATAACAAGGCTTAGTCATAGCAATTGTATCGTCTATCGTCTCCCTTCTGACGATTTACGACTTTGGAGCAACCTACGATCGTCTAACGTCTACCTTCTACCGTCTTACGAACGAGGAGCCACTATGAACATCTCTTCCGAACTTCTCTCAGCGGCAATGATCGCCGTGCGCGACTGCATGGGTGCACAAGCAGGAGAACGAGTCCTGGTCGTTACGGACGAACCGATGAGAACCATCGGCTATGCTCTGTGGAAAGCTGCGAAGGAACTGGGCACAGAAGCGATGCTCGTGGAAATGCTTCCACGCAAGACGAACGGCGAGGAGCCGCCGCGTGAAATCGCCGAGCTGATGAAGATGGTTGATGTGGTGCTTTGTCCGACGACAAGATCACTGACACACACAGACTCGCGACGAGCGGCGAGCGACAAGGGTGTCCGGGTTGCGACACTCCCCGGTGTGACGGAAGAGATCATGGTGCGGTGCATGAACGCGGACTACAACAAGATTGCCGAGCGGACATTCCGGCTCTGCGACGAGCTGGAGAAGACCACGCTCGTGCGCGTGGAAGCTCCCGGCGGCACCAGTATCACACTTCCCATCAAGGGGAGGAAGGCGCACGCCAGCTCCGGACTCTTTCGCGAGAAGGGCCTGTGGGGCAACCTGCCGACAGGCGAAGCCTACCTCGCCCCACTTGAAGGTCAATCGCAGGGCGTCGTTGTTGTTGACGGGTCCATGGCCGGTGTCGGCATCGTGCGCGAACCGATCAGGATCGTCGTGAAAGACGGCTATGCAACGGAGATCACGGGCGGCGCAGAAGCGAAACGCCTCGTGGATCTGCTGCAGCCTCACGGCCTCGATGCGCGAACGGTCGCTGAATTCGGCATTGGGACAAACGACAAAGCGATTCTCACCGGTCTCATCATAGAGGACGAGAAGGTGATGGGAACGATTCACATTGCGTTCGGGGACAACAAGTCGATGGGGGGCTCCGTCCGGGTTGCAAGCCATCTCGACGGACTCATCAAACAGCCGACGGTGTGGTTCGATGACCGCAAAGTGATGGAGTCCGGTAAGATCCTCATCCTCTGATTTCATTCCCCGGAGTGGCGACCGAAGGCGGGGAAAACCCTCCAGAATGCCCTATTTTCCCGATATGCACGATTTGCACGATTTTCTTCCTCAAGACGGGAACCTTGCCCGATGCATCCGATGTTCATAAGGTATATCCATCGCCGTTTTCTGAATACCTTGGAAAATCGAAGAACCGCCATGAAACTCAAACGCTTCCTGACATTTGCAGCACTCGCTACCATCGCAGCCCTGTCGGCGACCGCACAGGAGCAGACTGGCAGAATCATCGGCAAAGTGACCGATGGCATGACCAAAGAACCGATTGTCGGCGCAAACGTCGTGGTCGTCGGAACAGGCCTTGGCGCCGCGACCGATATCGAAGGGCGCTTCGATATCCGCCGCGTGCCTCTTGGGACTTATGCCGTCCGCGTGTCCACCATAGGATATCTGGCGACAACTGTGACCGACATTGTCGTGAGCTCAGCGAAACCGGCTGAGATCTCGGTCGCGATCATGGAGAACGAGATCCAGATCGAGGGCGTCGAGGTGACTGCGGGCTACTTCACAAAAATCCCTGATACACCGATCAGTACTCTCGTTCAAACGAACGAGGAGATCCGCAGACTCCCGGGCGGACTCGAGGACGTCGCTCGTGCGATTGCCATTCTTCCGGGCGTTGCCCAGGTCGACGGCGGGCGGAATGACCTGATCGTCCGCGGCGGGGCTCCTTCGGAAAACCTCTTCGTCATTGACAACATCGAGGTCCCGAACATCAACCACTTCGGCACACAGGGTTCGAGCGGCGGACCTCTCAGTTTCATCAACCTCGATTTTGTCGAGAATACATCATTCTCCACGGGCGGCTTCGGTGCCCGATATGGCGACAAACTCTCCTCTGTCCTCAACATCACGCTTCGTGAAGGTCGCAAGGAAGGTATCGGCGGCAAGGCGACCATCTCGGCAAGCCAGTTCGGACTCAACCTGGAGGGACCCCTGGGCAGGGACGTGAACACGCTCTTCTCGGCCAGAAGAAGCTATCTCGACTTCATCTTCAAGGCGGCCGGATTCGGATTCGTGCCTGAGTACTGGGATTTCCTGAGCAAGACGAGTGTCCGGCTTGGATCAAAGGACCAGCTAAGTGTCCTGGCGGTCGCGGCTCTCGACAACGTCAAATACTTCAACGATAATGAAAACAAGCGATTCGAAAACTCCCGCGTCCTTGGAAGTGACCAGAACCAGATTGTCGGCGGCGTTTCATGGCAGCACCTTTTTGACAAGGGTTATTCGACGGTGACTCTCGGGCAGTCGTACGTCGACTACGATTTTCGCCAAAGCGATTCCAATCTCGTCCGGATCTTCTCGAACCAATCCCTTGAACACGAATCCTCAATCCGCGGCGACGTGTTTCTTCACCTCTTCAAGTCGACGGAGCTCATGACCGGTGTGCAGGCCAAGGTGATCGATTTCGATGCGGACATTGTTCTCCGGCCATTCGAAACGCGGTTCGGTGATTCTCTCACCGTCGACGCAAGTTTCAGAACGACCGGCTTCAAGGGATCTGCCTATGCCCAGCTTTCGCAGGCTCTTGAAACGTCCCGAGTGACAATCGGAGGCCGGGTCGACTACTTTGATCTGATTGACAAGTACACATTCTCGCCCCGGATCTCATACACAGCGGCCCTGACTCCGGCCACCAATTTGAACGCAAGCATCGGCCGATACTCGCAGGCTCCCTCGTACATCTGGCTCGCTGCCAATGCACAAAACCGCTTGCTGGAATTCATCAGAGTGACACAGTACGTCCTTGGCTTCGATCATATGCTCAGAGCGGACACTAAAGTGTCTCTCGAAGTGTACATGAAACGCTACTCGGACTATCCGGCCAGTATGGCCAGACCCTATCTCGTACTGGCAAACACGGGGGCGGGATTCGGCGGCTCGGAAGACGGTTTCTCGGCATTCGGCTTCGATCCTCTCGTCAGCAAAGGGTCTGGATCCGCGCAAGGAGTCGAACTCCTGGTTCAGAAGAAACTCTCCGAAATCCCGTGCTATGGGACGGTCAGCATCAGCTTCAACCGGGCAGAGTTTAAGGCGATTGATGGCGTGGAGCGGCCCAGTTCCTTCGATCAGCGATGGATCATCAACGTTGGCGGCGGCTATATCTTCAACGAAAAGTGGGAAATCAGCACGAAATTCCGCTATGCTACAGGCCGTCCGTACACTCCGTACAACCAATCGGGTTATCAGAATCCGGCCTTCTACAACGCCGCTCGGATCGGTGCCAACCACAGTCTCGATGTGCGGGTCGACAGGCGCTGGTCGTTCGGTTCCTGGTCCCTTGTCACTTACGTCGACATTCAGAACGTATACAACCGGAAGCCTCTGAGCGTTCCTCGCTACAACGCGCGCCTTGGACAGGCGGAGACCAATGTTTCTTCCATTGGCATCCTTCCGTCCATAGGCGTCAGTGCAGAGTTCTAGAGTCATGCGAAGATCTCCGGGGCTGCCTCAGTTCCGGAGATCGTTTCTTGTGACGTCCTTTCTCTTCTTCCTCCAGTTTGCTTCTTCCCAACCTTTCGGTACATTCACGTTTACGCGCAACGACATTATTTGAAAGGAGATCGTCATGACCCGCCGATCGATTCGACCGGTTCTCTTCGTCAGCCTCGCCCTTCTCTTCACACTTCCAGCTTTCACACAAGACGGTTCAAAAGGGTGGACGCCCGAGTCAATGATCAGAATCAAGCGGGTTGGAGGGACGGCGATCTCCTCCGATGGAAAATGGGTTGCCTACACCGTTTCGACGCCCGTCATGGAAGGAGAGAAATCTGAATTCCTTACACATGTCTGGGTTGTGTCGTCCGACGGATCAGAAAACAGGCAGTTCACCTATGGCGATCAGTCGTGCACAAGTCCCTCCTTTTCACCTGACGGAGCCAATCTCTCGTTCCTGGCATCCCGCGGCCAGGGCGCCAAGACACAGGTCTGGGTCATGAGTCTGCGAGGCGGTGAGGCGGAGCAGCTCACAAATGCCAAAACGGGGGTGAGCAGTTATGCCTGGTCACCGGATTCAAAGCGTCTTGCGTACATCATGCGCGATCCGGAGACAGAGCAGGAAGAAAAGGCCAAAAAAGAAAAGCGTGATATGGTGGTCGAGGACACGGACTTCAAGTACGGGCACCTCTATGTCATGTCTGTTGCGAAAGATGAGGCAGGCATACGCAAGACAACCCGATTGACGGCCGGGGCACTTCACGTTACTTCGTTCAATTGGTCCCCGGGCGGAACGTCGATCGTATTCGCTCATCAGGCGACTCCGTTGGTGGATGACTGGCAGACATCCGATATCTCGATTGTTCCTTCCGACAGTGGCACAGTGAAGTCGCTTGTCAAGTGGAGCGGTTCCGACGCCGCTCCGAGCTATTCACCCGATGGGAGGTGGATTCTGTTCGCCTCCGACAAAGGGGACTTGAACTGGGCACAGGTGTCCGATTTGTATGTTGTTTCGGCGCAGGGAGGGGAGCCGCGCAAGCTTGCAGCGACCCCCGACAGGAATATCGGTTTGGGGACATGGGCTCCAGACGGAAAGACTGTCTACGTGAGCGAAACCGACAGAACGGTGAACCGTGTGTACGCCGTGCCTGTGGATGGTGGACGCGTTCGTGTGGTGACTTCCGGATCAGGAACCTACTCGGGGGCCGCGATCAGCCGGGATGGCTCAATGATGTCGTTCATTCACCAGACACCGGAAGTCGCACCGGACGTATACGTGAGCCAGGTACGCACATTCGAGCCGAGGAAGCTCACCGCCATTCACACCAACCTTCCGACCCAGCCGATGGGGCGTACCGAAGTCATCACCTGGAAATCGAAAGACGGCAAAGAGATCGAAGGACTTCTGACATATCCCGCCAACTACGTGAAGGGCGTGCGATATCCGTTGATACTGAATATTCACGGCGGCCCGGCCGGAGTCTTCACGCAGGGCTACACGGGGGCGGGAAACATCTACCCGTTGCAGGCATTTGCGCAGCAAGGATACGCGATCCTTCGTCCAAACCCGCGGGGAAGCAGCGGCTACGGAGCCGAATTCAGGCGGGCAAACATCAACGACTGGGGATTCGGGGATTACGAGGATGATCAGAAGGGAGTCGACAAGGTGATTGAAATGGGGATCGCGCACGCCGACAGTCTCGTGATTTGCGGGTGGAGCTATGGCGGCTACATGACCTCGTTCACCGTGACAAAGACGAAGCGGTTCAAGGCGGCAAGCGTCGGAGCAGGTGTCACGAATCTCGTCAGTTTCACCGGCACGTCGGACATCCTGAGTTTCCTTCCGTCGTATTTCGGCGGTGAGTTCTGGAACAGAACCGAGACGTTTATGAAACACTCCGCGATGTTCAACATCAAGTCGGTGAGCACGCCGACACAGGTCATCCATGGCCTGAGCGATGTGCGCGTGCCGCCTTCCCAGGGCTACGAACTCTACCATGCCCTCAGGCGGCTCGGCTGTCCGACTGAGATGGTGGTGTATCCGCGCACACCGCACGGTCCTCAGGAGCCGAAGTTCATTCAGGATATCGGAGAACGGCTGATTACATGGTTCAACAAGCACCTCAAGCGCGGAGGCGCCGCGCGATAGCGATCACGGGAGGCGGGAAGAATTGCAGTGAGCAGGATGGTTGAAATCACCTCTTCGGTCGGGATCCCGTTTTCGGAGCTCCATTTCCGAACGTCCCGGAGCAGCGGACCGGGAGGGCAGAACGTCAACAAGCTGGAGACAAAGGTTGAGCTCCTGTTTCATGTCAACCGGTCATCTGCGCTCACCGAAGAACAGAAGCACTTGTTGCATCGCACGCTCGAAGGGAGGATTGACGCCGAAGGAGTCCTGCACGTCAGCTCTCAGCGATCCCGCAGTCAATGGGAGAACAAGGAGCTGGCGATCGGGAAGTTCACCGCGCTGCTCCGTTCCGCACTCAAGCCCAGAAAGAAGCGTCTTGCGACAGGAGCGACGCGGGCGTCGAAAGAGCGACGACTGCACTCAAAGAAGGTCCATAGCCTGAAGAAGAAGAGCCGAACTATGAGGACGAGTGATGAGTGAAAAGACCGGAGAAGCATATCTTGACTGGTGCCGATTTCGGTTGGTGAATCACTACTGGCCGCGGGTTCAACGATGTCTCGTCGAGCTTTCAGACGACCAGATATGGTGGAGAGAGCACGAGTCGAACAATAGTGCCGGAAACCTTGTGCTCCACCTTGTCGGGAATCTGAATCAGTTTGTTCTTGCCGCGTTCGGCGGAGCGCCCGACGTACGGGAAAAAGAGAAGGAGTTTTCGGGTCGGGACCGCATTCCAAAAGCGGAACTCCTTCGCAGACTCGAGGAAGCCCTCCGTTCGTCGGACGCCATTCTTTCTCAATTCAATCCCGGGAGGTTTCACGAAATGACAGTTCTCCAGGGACGCGAACGGACCTACCTGGAAATCCTCTCCATCGTTCTGGAACATTTTGCCCTCCACACCGGCCAGATCATCTACATCGCAAAACTTACGACCGGGAAAGATCTGAAGTTCTAGGCCTTTCGACGTCCCTGCGGCTCCCCCGAAGCGCAACTTCCATCGCCAGATTACCGTAAGGAACTCTAGTATCTGCTCCCCACGTCAACCAGGAAGGATATCTCGCATGACGCACCGGCTTCGATGTCTCTCACTTGGTGTACTCTTCTCGTTGCTGGCCATTCCGGCGATCTCGCAGGAATCGAGGGAAATCCACAAATCGGGGCCGTTTGGCAAGGATGGAAGGCTGTTTGTTGACACGTACAAGGGAACGCTGGAAGTCACAACATGGGACAAGGCAGAAATCGACATCGTCGCAAGAATTGAGTCGGAGGGGAGTGGGAATCGGGCCCGCGAAGACGTTGAAGATACGCAGGTTCGCGTGGATCTCTCCTCGAATTCGGCCCGGATCAAGACCGACTACAGCCGGGTGAGACACAATCACAGTTTCTTCGGGTTCTTCGAGGCCGGTACGAATGAGCTTCCGCTTGTCCATTACAAGATCAAAGTTCCTGTCAGCGTCCGCGTTGAAGTAAAAGACTACAAATCGAGCACAACCGTTTCTGACATCCAGTCGGAAGTTGTTATCGACTCGTACAAAGGTGACATCGACGTGAGCAGATTGTCTGGCTCAGTGAACGTGAAGACATACAAAGGCAAGGCGAGAATTGATGTGGCGAGTCTCTCGGGGCGTAGCAGGGTGGAAACATACAAGGGAGAGATCGATTTCCGGCTTCCGAAAGGAGGAGGATTTGAATTAGATGCCGAGGTCGGGAGGGATGCCCGCTTCAGTTCGGATTTCGGGCTCGAACGCGAGAGATCACGCAATCGCCGGAGAGGGTATGACGCCCGGGTTGCCGTCAACGGTGGGGGACCCGTCGTACGGTTGAAGTGTGACAAAGGGACCGTCCGGTTGCTCGAACGATGATGATTGCTCTGGGTTATGAGCGATCCAGTCAATCAACCACCGATGGCGCACCGATTGTCACCGAAAGTGGTCACCGAGTATGCTGTCAAGACTCATCTCAAGTCTCAAAATTCTTGGAAGCAATCATCATCGGTGCTTATCCATGTGCCATCCCCGCCTGACTTCTGGAATCGTCCAGGGCGGGCAGGGGTGGTAAGGTCCATAATCAGTTGCGAACGATAACAAAACGAGGTGCAAGCCATGAAACGTCTCTATAGATCATTTTCGGATAAGAAAGTCGCCGGCATTTGCGGCGGGGTCGGTGAATACTTGGGGGTTGATCCAACGGTCATCAGGCTCGCCACAGTTATTGTTGCGCTTCTGACTGCCGTTTTCCCCGTCATGATCGGGTATGTGATAGCATGGATCATCATCCCGGAAGCGCCCGCATCGGTGACGCAATAACGGTGCCACGCGACCTGCTGCAGGCAGGAACCTTATAGTACCCCTGACGTGTTGTAGTATTCATCCGGTTGTTTTGTACAGTTTCAACAATCATGGTGAATAGTATGACACGTCTTTTTTTTCTTTCCGCCTTCGTTCTTCTATCGATTAACGCCGAGCTCTTTTCCCAGCAAACGGAGAGCCGATCTGTGAACAAGACTTCCATGTACGACTTTACGATGACAACGATCGACGGTCAGCAAAAAGCACTGTCGGACTACAAAGGAATGGTAGTGATGGTGGCGAATGTCGCCTCGTTCTGCGGATACACGCCTCAGTACAAGGACCTCGAAGCAGTGTATCGCAAGTACAAAGAGAGGGGATTCCGGGTCCTTGCCTTCCCGGCGAACAATTTCGGAGAGCAGGAGCCCGGATCGGACCAGGAGATCAAGGCCTTCTGCACTTCGAAATACGATGTCACCTTTGAAGTCTTCTCCAAGATCAGCGTCCGCGGCGATGACCAACATCCTCTGTACCGCTACATCACCAGGGAATCTCCATTTCCCGGCGAGGTGAAATGGAATTTCCAGAAATACCTGGTTGAAGCAAACGGAGTGATTGTGGCCATGTATCCTTCGAAGATCAAACCTACGGACTCTTCGGTGATTGACAAGATTGAATCGCTTCTCGGGAAATGAGGGGCACGTCCCTCGTAGAGTCCGATTCCAAATCGGACTCTACCGGACTCTACCGAAATGTACCGGTAACCGGGCGCAATATCTCTTTGCTCATATTACTTGACGCCGTCAACTATTTCCGCCCGCGTTAAACCTTTCCCCGCGGGAGAAAGACTAACAGTCAATTCCATGTGTGACGGTGGGCAACACTTGGCAGTCCCGCAACGGTTATCATCTGAGAGAACTGCGATTCACGAGTAGGGGCAATATCAAGATGAACAGACGTAAATTCATTTCCGATCTGGCTGGCTCCGGTGACCCGGACTTTGTCGAAAGTTCGGCGGCCCTCGGGATGGGCGGCCTTTCGACTGGTGAAGAGGCGCCTGAGCGACAGGACATGAGAAGGCTCATCCGTTCGACAAAAGGATTGGAGCCGATCGGTGTCGCGGAGTGGAACGCCAACACGGCCGCTCATTTGCTCCGAAGAACGATGTTCGGCCCGACCCGGGCCGAAATTCAGCAAGCCGCTGCCCAGACCCTCGATGCCTCGCTCGCTTCACTGTTCGCCGCTCAGCCGTTGCCTGCACCTCCTGTCGGGCCGACTCCGCCGCTTGCCACCGGTCAGACATGGGTGAATTCGGCGTTCGATTCAACGTACGACAACACGTTTGCCGCCTATCTGAAGGCATGGTGGTTGGGACTCATGACCAGGCAGGGGATATCGATCCTCGAGAAAATGGTGCTCTTCTGGCACAACCATTTTGCCACGGAGTATGTCGATGTCCAGGATTCGCGCTTCATGTACCGACAGCTGGACCTCTTCCGCCAAAACGCTCTGGGCAATTTCAAAGTCCTCGTAAAGCTCGTCACGCTCGATCCGGCCATGCTGCGGTACTTGAACGGCAATACGAATGTTGTTGGTCGTCCGAATGAGAACTACGCGCGGGAGCTCCAGGAACTGTTTACCATCGGCAAAGGTCCCGAAATCGCGCAGGGGAATTACACGAACTACACGGAACAGGATGTTCAAGCCGCAGCCAAAGTCCTCACGGGATATGCAGACACGGGCTATCGGAACACAACAACGGCAACGATCGGTTATTCATTTACATCCGGGAAGCACGACGCGTCGAACAAGCAGTTCTCCTCCGCGTACGGGAACGCGGTCATTCAGGGCAGGACAGGAACCGACGGCGCGAAGGAACTCGACGACCTTCTCACGATGATCTTTGCCCAGAAGGACGCCGACGGGATCAGCCGGGTGGCCAAGTACATATGCCGCAAACTCTACCGGTGGTTTGTATACTACGCCATCGATGACACAGTGGAGCAGAATGTCATCGCGCCGCTGGCCACGATCATGCAGTCGAACAACTACGAAATCCAGCCCGTGCTCGATGCGCTCTTCCGGAGTGCCCACTTCTGCGATGAGAACACCGTCGGCTGCCTCATCAAGAATCCAGTTGATTTCGTGGCCGGATCGATCCGGCAGGCCGGCATTGCAACTCCTGATCTTGCGAGCGTCGCATTCTACAGACCGTTCAACGATCTCCGTTCGCGCGCGTCGAACATGCAGATGAACCTCCTTGACCCGCCGAATGTGGCCGGATGGCAGGCCTACTATCAGGCTCCCGATTTTCACGAACTCTGGATCAACACGACGACGCTTCCTCTGAGCGGCCAATTCACAGATCTCCTGTTCAGCGGTGTGGGCGGGCTGACGTTCGATAGAATCGCGTTTGTCAGGACAATGAGCGATCCCTCCGACCCTTTCAAGCTTGTCGATGACCTGGCTGCGGCCTTGTACCCGCTCGCGCTCACAAAGACGCAGAAAGAATACCTGCTGTACAGTGCCATGGGACTCAAGGTGAGCGACGAGTACGAATGGACGCTCCTCTGGAACGCGTACTCAACGAATCCCACGACAACGAACAGAAACAACCTGCTCAAGCTTCTCGATCCACTTTTGAAATTCATGTTCCGCATGCCCGAGTATCATCTGTCGTAGTGAGGAATCCCCTATGGAGAGCATGAGGGAAAGCCTATGAACCGAAGGAAGTTCTTGCGTGGCGTCGTTCCTGTCACGGCACTGCCGTTTGTGATCAACGGTCTGCCGCTGCGGGCGTACGGGCGGTCGCCGTTCCTCGAAGCTCTGCTCGGCGCTGCGACTGCGACGGATCGTGTGCTGGTGTTGGTGCAGCTCTCCGGAGGAAATGATGGGATCAACACCGTCATTCCGCTTGATCAACTCTCCTCATATAATTCTCTCAGAGGGAATATCGCCATTCCCGGCTCCGCGGTCCTTCAGCTAACCTCTGCGACCGGTCTGCATCCCAAAATGACCGGGCTGCAGTCTCTGTACAACGACGGGAAGCTGATCGTGGCGCAGGGAGTCTCATATCCCAATCCGAATCTCTCGCATTTTCGGGCAACAGATATCTGGCTGACGGCGGCGAATTCAAATGAGTACCTGAACGACGGATGGGCAGGAAGGTACTTGAACCAGGAATTTCAAGGCTATCCAACCGGCTATCCGAACGAGATCATGCCCGATCCTCCGGCAATTCAAATAGGGGCGGTGACGTCTCCTGCTCTGCAGGGCCCGGGGCGTTCGCTGGGAATCTCTATACAGGACCCGGCTACCTTCTACCAACTTGTGGCGGGTGTGCCGACGGGTGGTCAGGATACGGCGCCGAAAACTCCCGCAGGCCACGAGCTGGAATACATACGTCTTGTCTCGGCACAATCGATCGAGTATGCAACGCAGGTGAAAGCGGCGGCTGACAAGGTCAAGGCCCAGGCTGCCTACCCGACGGGCAACACGCTTGCGGACCAGCTCAAGATCGTTGCACGGCTGATCGCTGGAGGACTGAAGACCCGGATGTACATCGTGAGCATGGGAGGATTCGACAACCACTCGGCTCAGGTTACATCGACGGACACGACCGCTGGAACACACGCAACGCTTCTCGGACGACTTTCAGATGCAATCCTGGCTTTTCAGAACGATCTGTTGTTCCTTGGTGTCGATCAGCGTGTGATCGGCATGACGTTTTCGGAATTCGGCCGGCGCGTACAGTCGAACGCCAGCCTGGGAACCGACCACGGCACAGCTGCCCCGGTCTTCGTCTTCGGCAAAGGCGTCAATGGGGGAGTCCCAAACGGAATCCTGGGCAGCAACCCAAGCCTCACCGACCTGACAAGCAGCAACCTGAAAATGCAATACGATTTCAGGTCGATCTACGCTTCGATTCTCAACCAGTGGTTCGGTGCATCGACGCAGGTGCTGAATGCGGTGCTGCTTCGGAGTTTTGCTCAGGTTCCGCTCATCAAACCAGGCGTTGCAGTTTCCGTTGCGGAAGATTCAACTCTTCCTTCGGAGTATCGGCTGTACGAAAACTATCCCAATCCCTTCAATCCTGCCACGATGATTGCGTACGATCTTCCGGGGGAAGCTGAGGTTTCGCTCTCCGTTTATGACATGCTTGGCCGGGAAATCACCACACTCGTCAGCGAACGGCAGAATGCCGGACATCATTCCGTTCAGTTTTCAGCAACCCCCGGACTTGCCAGCGGGGCGTACATCTACGTCCTCAGGGCAGGCTCGTTCGCTGCGCGTAAGCGGATGTTGTTCGTGAAGTGACGTTTCTCCCGCGCTTTGATATTCGAGATTCTTCTCCCGCAAAGACCTGTCCGGTATCACTCACTCAACATGTGAAATCCTACAAGCCTGCACGCCTTCTTGATATTCACGCAATGTCTCTTTAGGTTGGTCCGGAACTCCGATGTCACGCCTCCGGAAAACATACCTTCGGATGAAAACCCTCCTCCCGGAATCCCTTAGGGAGTCGCTCAGCTCTGTCAATCAGCGTTGGTTTGCCCGCAGAACCCTGACGCGCAAGTACGGCGAATGGTTCGATGTCGACTGGAGGAAGAAATTCCGCGCACTCTCCGATGACGAATGGAAGAACGCCTACGACGAGGCCTGGAGGCATCGGGACAACGATTGCGTCGAGGAAACCGACGCGGCCCTGATTCTGAGCGCCCTCGGGGCAAAAGGATCTGTTCTCGAGGTTGGAGCGGGAATCGGAACGTTGGCAATCAGGCTGGCAAAGGAGGATTTTTCCGTGACCGGTCTCGATGTGAGCGACGAGGCTCTCCGGCGCGCAGCTGAGCGATCTGCTCGGGAGGGTGTGAGCATCACATGGCATCAGGGATTTGCGGAGAAGATCCCGTTTCCGGACAAAGCCTTTGACTACGTCACTTGCTGCCACACGCTTGAGCACGTGAAAGACCTGGCCCTGGCGACATCAGAGCTCAGGCGTGTCGCGAAGAAGAAGGTCGTGGTATTGACGCCGAGACAAAAGTACCGGCTGTACGCCGAGAACTATCACACCCAGTTTTTCGAACGTCCCGAACAATTGATCGATGCCTTTGGACTGCAGAAGTACGAATGCATAGAAATTGACTGCCTGGATCACGAACATGAATTCCAGGGAAGAGCTTTTTTGTATGTTGGACATATGTGAGGATTCCGACTTGTGCGCTTATCAGGAACAGGAAAATAGAATACAGAATTCAGAATGGCCATTCTGGCTCCTGACTTCTGGCTCCTAACTCCTGATTTCTGACTTAGGAACTACGTTGATCATACCTCTACACTCTCCGCAGCCTGACGCGGCTGGATTCATCAACATCCTCACCGGACGGGCCCCTCAATCCCGCACTCCGCTGGTGGAGTATATCGTCGATGACGTCGTCATGAAGCCGGTCGTGGAGCACTTGCTGGAGCGTCGCTGGGTCGCTTATGGTCAGGATCGCGAATCACAGCGGGCGTACCTCGACAACTTCATCGAGTTCTGGTACCGAATGGGTTATGACTATGTTCGTTTTAAAACGAGTCTGGCCTTCCCGGAATCGAAACTCATCATCGCGGATGCGGCGCCGGGATCGACGAAGCCTCGTGAGTGGGCGGACGAACATCAAAGCGCCCTTTGACATGGGAGGATTTCGAGCGTATTCGCTGGCCGAACGTGGACACTTTCGATTTCTTCCCCTACGAGTACCTGAACAGCCATCTCCCCGACGGCATGGGACTGATCAGCTCTCACGGCGGAGGAATTTTCGAACATATCACGTGGATGATGTCCCTCGAAGGCTTCTGCTCCGTGCTGATCAGCGATCCGTCTCTCATCAAGGCCGTAAGCGAGCGAATCGGAGAACTCATGCTTAAGTTCTACCGTCATCTCCTGACGCTCGACAAGCTCGTGGCGGTCTTCCCGGGCGACACAATGGGATATAACGTCGGAACTTTGGTTTCTCCGAAAGATCTTCGAACGTACTTTCTTCCGTGGCACAAGAAGTTTGCTGCAATGGCGCACGAAGAAGGTCTTCCGTATTTTCTTCATTCATGCGGGAATCTGGAGAAAATCATGGCGGATCTTATTGATGATGTGAAGATCGACGGCAAGCACTCGTATGAGAACAACATCATTCCAGTGCAGGATTTCCAAAAGAAGTACGGCGTGAAGATTGCCGTTCTCGGCGGTCTTGATCTGAATGTCCTCGGTGCCTCAACTCCGGAGCAGGTGCGGCGGCAAACCCGGTCGCTCATTGAAGTCTGCGGCGCGCGAGGCCGATACGCCGTCGGATCGGGGAATTCGATTCCGAGCTACGTTCCGGTGAACAACTACTTCGCGATGGTCGATGAAGCCTTGCTTTGTGCGTGACATTTCCAACGATTTTTGCCCTCCACCACATCTAGTTTGATGCGGGCATGGGAAAGAGCGATCTCATGAAGCAGATCGAGGAAACAGTTCTTTCGGCACTTGGGCTGCTGCTCTCGCTGGTTGTGTGGAGCTGTGAGAATGTGCAGCAGCCGGACGATCCCAACCTGACCGATGACTACCTGCATGTACGCGCGGCGTGGTCTCCTGACGGCACGACGATCGCGTTCTCGTCTCTCGCATCGAATGCCACAGGCATCTACCTTGTGGACGCAAATGGCGGGAACCTCAGGAACATCCTGAGCGGTGACGGCCTTGGAGTGACCTGGTCGCCTGACGGGCGGTGGCTCGCGTTCACGAACGCGGGGTACCTCCACAAGATGCGACCGAACGGCGACAGCCTCACACGGCTTGGCGACTTCTACGGAGCGATTCGTCCCTCATGGTCGGGAGACAGCTCGAAAATTGCTTTCGTTCCGCGGGATGCAGGTGAAGGGTTATGGCTCTACGATCTCAAGGCCGATACGGCCACCCAGCTTCTAGCCTATGGAAACTACCCTTCATGGCATCCGACCACGGGAGAGGTTATTGGTCTGAACGCCCAATATAATGTGTCCTCCGGTGTCATTCTCTACAGTTTTCTCGCGGTGTCACCTTCAACCCGCGCGGTCCGGGTCATAAGCTCCTTCACGACGATCTCCGAGTGCGGATTCTCGCGTATCAGTCCCGACGGCAAGTCGATTCTCTTCAGCCTCAGGCGTCCTGATGACCACGTCCAGGTCTGGCTGTTCGATATCAACCTCGTTCAACACAAGCAATTGACGACTGAGGGAGGTGACCTGGCAGCATGGAGTCCGGATGGTAGTAAAATCGTCTTCACGAGGACTCAGCCGGGAGATGGCACCCTCTGGGTGATGAACGCCGACGGGAGCAACAAGCGCCAGCTCACGCGGCACTGATGTGCCTCCCAAATGGAATGAGATCTGAAATCTCTATGCGCACCGCCGTCGTTCTGCTTCTCACGCTGCTTCTGGCGGGATGTTCGAAAAGCCCGAAGCCGGCTGATCCCGCAGCCCCTGAGATCCGGCAGCTTCTTGGATCCGGTCGGGGAGTCATTCATCTGACGCACGTCCCGGATTCCATCCTCTCCTTCGAACTCCTTCAAGAATTCTACAAACATCGCGAATTCGCTCCTGTCTGGAGCAATGAATCAGGTCTGTCGGCTGCTGTCGATTCGCTCGTAGCCGTATTGCGAACTGCCGACGGGGACGGACTTGACCGGCGAGACTATCACGTCGAGTCAATAGATAGCCTCACCTACAGAATAGCGAGTCATTTGAGCGATAGCGAAGACGCCCTTCGTGCCGATGCCGATCTCCTTCTTTCGGAAGCGTTCATGTTGTACGCCTGTCATATGTCCGAGGGAAAGATCGAGAGGGATTCCCTGCGTCCGAGACAAGCGCTTGGCAGCGAACGACAACAGTACGCTGAGCTCCTGGCGGCTTTTGCGTCTTCACAGAATCCTGGACAGATGCTCCGCGAACTTGCCCCTGCTCATGCTCCATACATCGCATTGCGCGAATTGCTAACATTCTATCGAGCAAAAGCGGCGGACGGCACCCAATCGCGGATCCCTGCTGGTTCCGCCATCAAGCCAGGCGAAACCGGAAAGCCGGTCTTTGCTCTCAGAACCTGTCTCCTGGCGCTGGGCGATCTGCATCCGAGAAGCGGATCGACGCATGACCTCTATGATTCGACGCTTGTCGATGCAGTCCGCGTATTCCAAAAACGGCATGGGTACGAGGCGACCGGCGTGGCGGACAGCGCCACGATATCTGCATTGAACGTCACACCCCAGAAGCGTGTGGAGCAGATCAAGGCGACCATGGAGCGATGGCGTTGGATGCCGCACAGCCTGGGGCGGAAGCACATCGTGATCAATATTCCGGACTTCAGACTCTCGGTGGTCGAGCAGGGCCGGGTTCTGTTGACCATGAAAGTCGTGCTCGGGCTCCCGAACTGGCAGACGCCCGTGTTCAGCTCGGCGATGGAGCAGGTTCTATTCAATTCTCACTGGATGGCGCCCGAGGATATCGTCGAGAAAGAACTGATCAACTACATGAAGGCCGATTCGAACTATCTGCCTTCGAACAACATGAGCCTCTGGCGAAAGTCGGGTGACTCGCTGGTGAAAATCGATCCCAGAACGATCAACTGGCCGGAAATGACCCCTGAGAAGATCGACTTCTTCTTGCGGCAGGAGGGTGGACCGCAGAACATTATGGGGCAGGTGAAATTCCTGATCCCGAACAAGTACAATGTCTATCTTCACGACACGCCGTACCGCGACGATTTTGCTAAGAACATCCGTATGTTCAGTCATGGCTGCATCCGGCTCGACCAGCCGTTCGATCTGGCGGAATATGTGCTCCGGCAACTCCCCGACTGGGACCGGGCCAGAATAGACACCGCCGTCGCGCGCCGAACAGAGCATTTACTCAGACTCAAGTCGACAATTCCCGTTCATATTATCTACTGCACTGTCTGGAAGGCTACAGACGGATCTGTTCAGTTCAGAGATGACTACTACGGGCTCGACAGGCGACTCTCCGAAGCGATGCGTCGCGCATCTCACTGATCCCATCTCGCACGCGAACGGTCCTTTCCTTCAATCCGCCGAATCAGAGAACTCTCCCATCCCCTTACATGCGAGCCCTTCGACGGGTATTCTCATTAACGAGATTTGACTTTGCACCGCCTTTGAAGTAGTTTGCCTCCCAGCGCACCGTCGTCATCCTAGTCTCTTCTGCAACTCTGCAATCCGCACCGCATCGATCAAGGAGCACCTCCATGGCTCACTCCAACTTACCGCGACGCGAATTCCTCAAGATGTTATCCGGCACGTTTGCACTCGGTGTTATTGACTGGAGTGCCTTGCCTGTTGGCGCATTCGCCAGGGGCCAGGCCGATGAGTACGATGTCATCGTCATTGGCTCCGGACTCGGCGGCCTCTGTTGCGCCGCTGCATTCGCCCGTCAGGGTTTCAAGCCGCTGGTCATCGAGCAACATGACAAACCCGGCGGTTACGCAACATCGTTTTCCAGACCCGGAGGATTCGTGTTTGATGCTTCTCTCCACTCCACCACCGTTGGTGATCGGAATGGAGTCTACAATCTCATCCAGGGATTCCCGGAAGTCACCGACGTCGAATTCCTTCCTCATCCAAACCTCTATCGTGCCATCTACCCGGAACATGATTTCCGCGTTCCGCAGCGGAATGTGAAAGGATATGTCGATCTGCTTGTCAAGTTTTTCCCCGATGAGAAGGATGGAATCACCGGACTCATTGATGATATGAGCGGGATGATGAACGACGTCGGGCGGCTCACGCAGGCGCGGGGGAGGGTTGACATGAACCGTTTCGCAGTCGACTTCCCCTTCATCTTCAAGTTCTACAGCAAGCCATGGGGAGCCATGGTAGACGCCCGGCTTAAAAATCCCAAGCTCAAGGGAATCGTGTCAGGTCAATGGGGATACTACGGCCTTCCGCCATCCAAACTCTCCTCATTTTACTATGTGTTGCCCAACATCGGATACTTGAGCGGCGGCGGATTCTACCCGAAGGGAAGATCTCAGTCGATCAGTGACGCATTGGTGAAGTACATCGCCGGACATGGCGGTACCGTGATGTTGAACACCCGGGTCGTAAAGATCCTCGTGACTGATCACGCCGCTGGCGGTGTGGTCACGACGAACGGAAAGGAGTTTAAGGCCAGGGCGGTCGTGTCGAACGCCAACGCCTTCGATACGTTCCAAAAAATGGTCGATGACAAGGACTTCCTCGCCGAGTACCAGTCGAGGTGGCAGG
>Ga0233425_10003084_pt1 | contig 31179 bp, 26 predicted proteins | sample Watercolumn_Towu_2_FD_181712 | JGI IMG/M metagenome (GOLD analysis project Ga0233425, IMG submission 181712) | Freshwater microbial communities from Lake Towuti, South Sulawesi, Indonesia - Watercolumn_Towuti2014_140_MG | ecosystem: Environmental > Aquatic > Freshwater > Lake | place... | reverse complement strand
GGCTACGCCCGCCCTCCGCCGCACGCAGCGCAAGGCCATCTTCAACAAACCAGCATCATATTATCTGAAAAGGGGGTCCCTCTTCGACGCCGATCGGGGGTCCCTTTTGAACGCCGTTTGACAGCGAGGAGGAGATCCCCGGTATCGAAAATCTCGATCTCGGGCAGGGCGCCCGCGTCATAGGCTATGCTGGCCATCTCGGCGAGATGCGCGGGAGGGTTGATCCAGGCGCGGTTGCGGAGCCACAGCGTGCCCAGGTCCAGACTGCAAATGTCGGGGCGCAGCGCCGCGACGTGGCGCGTGCGCTCGACGGGGCCGACGAAGTTGGTGCCGGGGCCGGCGACGCTCGGGTCCGCCTCACCAGGGTGGAACGCGGCTCCCGGACCAGTGGTCAGGTTGATGAGCACGTCCGTTCCGCTCTCGCGAATGCGTTCGACCGTTTCCCGATACAGGTCGAGTTCCATGCTGGGTGCGCCAGTTTGCGGATCGCGCACATGAATGTGCAGGACAGATGCGCCGGCCGAAGCGGCCTCCACGCCGGCAGCCGCGATCTGCGAAGGCGTGATGGGAATATTGGGGTTTTTGCCTCTCGGCGCGCCACCGGTTAGGGCACAGCTGATGATCGTCTTTGGCATTGCCATCCTCCCGCCGCGCTGACGCCAGACACCCTTTCGCCGCCGTAACGGGGGATTATAGGACCGGAAGGACCGATCACCAGCAAATCATCTGAATGTACCATATTCACATGCGGCACGTCCGTCCGCTGATTTGCCGTCCTTTTAGCCCTGGAGCAGCCCGCTTCCCGATGCCGGCAGCGCAATGCCAGCGCGACGATCCGGTGAGGCTTTGGCGACATGGTGTGCCTGCCGATGACGGCTTGGTCAGGCTGATCGGTGGCCGACGTGGCAAACCTTATTGGTTATGCGAATGGCAGGTATTTCGGTTTTGGTAATTGACCCTCCTCGCCATTTGCGGAAGCTCTCGGACAAGATCGAGGCGAAAAAAACGACGCCCACAATCAGCAATAACGTCGGACGCAAGCCGGCGGGATGCGGCTTGCTGCCTGCACCCGCCGCGTTTGCCAGCCGCGAAGGGGAGGATTTCATGTACAGGGGACTGTGCGCCGGCGCGCTGACGATGCTTGTCGCGAACGCCACGTCGATTACGCCGGCCTGTTCGCAGACGGCAGGCGTGCCGGCGACCAGGCCGGCCGGGGATGAACCGGCGCTTCAGGACATCGTGGTGACGGCCCAGCGCTCGGAGGAAAAGCTGCAGCGCGTTCCGGTATCGATTACCGCACTGACCCCGCAGCAGCTGTATGCCGTCGGCTTTACGAACGTCAATCAGCTCACCCAGCTCGTGCCGGCCATCCGCACGGTGCCGTCGCAGGGCGCCTATACCAATTTCAATCTCCGCGGCGTGGTCAATCTGGGCGGCAATGCCTTTGCGTCGCCTGCGGTCATCACCATGGCCGACGGCGTTCCGCTGGCGCATCCCACCTCGTCGCACGGCCTGTTCTACGATCTGCAACGGATCGAGGTGCTGAAGGGGCCACAAGGCATTCTCTATGGTCGCAATGCGACGGGCGGCGTGGTCAACGTGCTGAGCAACCGACCCGCCGACACGCTGGGCGGCAATGTCTCTGCGGACGTCGGCAACTATGGGCGCTTCGTTCTGAGCGGCGCGCTCAATCTTCCGGTGACCGATACGCTGGCCGTTCGCGTCGCGGGCCAGCGCGTCCGCCGCGACGGATATTTCTCCGATGGCACCGACGACGAGCATGCCGAGGCGGGGCGCGTGTCGATCGCCTACACGCCGTCGCCGACGCTCAGCTTCGTGCTCATCGGCGACTATGCGAAGGAGGGCGGCAAGGGCACCGGCTCGGTTCCGCTTCTCACCGGCGTGACGCGCGGCCAGCCCGGCGGAGACCTGGTGCCGGTGGCCGGCTGGCGCACGGGCGCCTTTGATCCGGCGGTTCAGAGCCAATATTCCCGCTTCTCCGTCCCGCGCAGCCAGGGTCCGTTCCAGGACAATCATTATTGGGGCGTGACGCTGGAGGCCAATCTGGAGACGTCGTTCGGTACGATCACGCTTCTGCCGTCTCACCGCGTGACGAAGGACTATTTCCTGTCCAACGTGCCGACCTTCTATTTCGGCGAGGATGCGCATACGTGGCAGGACTCGATCGAAATCCGCCTCAATTCCGGCAATGATCGCCCGCTGCGGTATCTCGCCGGCTTCTTCTATCTGCACGACAGGATTGAATCCCACCAGGTCACAGAGCAGAGCGTCGGCACCCTGTCCAATCAGGACATCCGGCAGACGCTCAAGACCGGTGCGGTATTCGGCAATCTCACCTACGCGATCGCGGAAGGGGTCAGGATCACCGTAGGCGGCCGCTACACGATAGAGCGCAAGGACACCGATGCGCGGCGCTGGACCATCAATCCGTTCAACTACCAAACAAGGTCGATCACGCCCTTCCCGTCCTTCGGTCAGGGTATTCAGGATCAGACGCCGCCATCCAACAGTCGGACCTGGAAATCGGCTACCTGGAAGGCCGGTGCGGAGTGGGAACCGCGCCCCGGCTCGCTCGCCTACGCCAACGTCAGCACCGGGTTCAAGGCTGGCGGCTTCTTCTTCGGGCCACGGCCCAATTCCTATGAGCCGGAGAAGATCACGGCCTATGTGCTGGGCACCAAGAACCAGTTCAGCCACGACAGGCTGCGGCTGAATGCCGAGCTGTTCTGGTACGATTACCGGGACCAGCAGGTCGGCCACTTCGCCAGCTACCCCGCGCCCTTCGGCAACGTGTCGGTGACGGACAATGTGGGCAAGGCGACGATCAAGGGCACGGAAGTGGAGGTCGGGTGGCTGGCGGCCAGCAACACGCGCCTGAACGCCATCGTCCAGTATCTGGACGCGCGCTATGACAGGTTCAGCTATAGTTCGCCCCTGCCACTCAACGCCAGCCAGGGCTGTCCGCTGGTCAACGGCAATAATTTCGTGCTCGACTGTTCCGGCAAGCGGATGCCGCAGGCGCCCCGATGGGTGATCCAGGGATCGATCGCCCAGACCTTTCCGCTGGCAAGCGGAGGATCGTTCGTGGCGGATCTGTCCAGCCGCTGGGAGTCGAAGCGCATCACGGGGCTGAACTATATCGAACCCGAGCAGGTGGCCGATGCCTATACCCGCACCGACGCCAGCCTGACATATAATGCCCCCGGCGCAGCGTGGACCGTCAGCGTCTATGTGCAGAACATCGAAAACCGTGACGTGATCGTCCAGACGCTGCCCGGACGGTCCTATTCGCGGATCACCGGCGGGCTGTTCGCGGCCACGCTGATGCCGCCGCGGACCTACGGCGTTCGCGCAAATCTGAAATTCTGATAGGACACGGGATGGATCGGGTGCAGACAATCGATGTCGGGGGACCGGACATGGTGGGAGCGGGCAGGGAAACGGCGCAGCAGCCGGGCGTGCCGGCCAGCGCGCGCGAGGAGTTCCGGCGCGGCTGGACGGTCCTGATCGGCGCGCTGCTATGCTACATCGTCAGCGTGGTCGCCGTTCCGACCACCACCTACGGCATCTACCTGAAGGTGCTGCCGGACGCGCTGAACGTGTCTCGCTCCACGTTCACCACCGGCAGCCTGCTTCCGCCGATCATCATGACGCTGATGTCGCCCCTGGTTGGCCTCTTTGCGGATCGCTACGGCGTGCGGACAGCCCTCGCCATCTCCACCGTCGGCATGGCGGTGGTCTATGCCCTGATGGGAAGCGTGATGAACAGCTTCCCGACCTATCTCCTGCTGACGGCGGCGCTGCTGTTCGTCGGCTCGGCGACGCTTCCGGTGATCTTCACCAGGGCGGTGAACAGTTGGTTCGATCAGGCACGGGGCCTGGCGCTGGGCTGTGTGCTGGTCGGCACCGGCTTCACGGCCATGGGAGCGCCGCCGCTGGTGGCCTGGACCATCGAACATCATGGGTGGCAGGCGAGCTATCTCGTGATCGCGGCGATCGTCCTGGCCGCGGCGCCGGCCATCGTCGCGCTCGTCCGGCTGCCGCCCTGGGACCCGGCGAAGGACAATCCGTCCGCCCCGTCCAACAGCGGAATGACCCTGGGCGAGGCGATCGGCACCGGCGCCTTCTGGCTGATTGCGCTCGGCTTCTTCCTCCAGGCGACGGCTGCCATGGGATTGAACATGCACATGGTGGCCATGCTGACCGACGAGGGCATGACGCTTGTCGCCGCGGCGCGCATCGCATCCATCATCGGCGCGGCGATCATCTGCGGCCGCTTTCTCATAGGCGTCTTGCTCGACAGATTCTTCGCGCCGCATGTGGCCGTGATCTGCGCGGTGATGTTCGCGGCGGGATGCGGCCTGCTATTGTTTGGCGGGGTGCGGTTCGCCGCGCTCTTCGCCTTCACAACAGGCTTCGTGATCGGGGCGGAAGTCGACTTCATCGGCTATCTTGCCTCGCGCTATTTCGGCCTCAGACATTATGGCCGCATCTACGGCTGCCTCTATTCGGCCTTCGTTCTCGGCGGCGGCGTCAGCGCCTTCTGGGTCGGTCAGCTGCAGGAACGCACCGGCGATTACCGCGCGGCGCTCTGGGTCGCCATCGCTCTGATGGGGGTCGTGGCCACGCTTCTCCTGCTCCTGCCGCGGTATCACAGCCCGTCAGGAAAGCCCGGCGCGAGCGTTTCGGTCTAGGCGTCGAGACCCGCGCCCGGAACCTCGCGCACGCCGCAGGCAAATCCCTCGATCCGATCTCGGATGGAAAATCTGCCAGCTGGGACCGGAGCGAGCTTCTCAATCAGTGATCTGCCGCGCGCGCACCTGTGAAGCTCTGCGAAGCTGCCGCTGACCCGGAAATCAGCGCGCGTCGGGATTGTCGACACGGTCGCCAGCCAGCGGCGGCGCCTGGCGCCACTCGTCGCACAGGCGTCGATCGCCGATTTCGACCGGGGCCGCGTCGATCAGGACCCACATCCATCGGCATGGCGCATCGCTATCGTTGATCCAGGCGTGGATCGTGCCGCGCTGCACCACGACGTCGCCGGCTTCACATGAAACGCGATTCCCGCTGTCGAGGACGAGATCACATGTGCCGTCCAGCAGGAGGCCATAGTCGATCGACTCCGTGCGGTGCATCGGCGAACTCTGGCGGGGCGGGATCGTGACGATCCGAAATTGCGAGCGCTGTCCCTTGGCTGCGGGCGGAAGTCCCCAGCCGCCGGCGCGATGGTCCTTGATACGCGCGTCGTCATTGTTGGCGGGCAACTGGTCGGTGGCCCAAAGCTCGACACTGAAAATGTCTTTGTTGCCATCCGCTTTCTCGATGAAGCGCGTCTGGCTCGGCACGCGCTCATCCTCTTTGATCACGGCGCGGCCTTCTGGATCATGCCCTGTGACGATACGGCGGACGGAGAAGTCGTAGGACATGCTTCAGGCTCCAGAGATTGGGGTGCGGTCCGCATCGGTGCTCTGACGGCCGATCACGTCGGCGAACCAGTCCGCGATCGCCCGGGATGTCCGCAAGGCTTGATCGCCGGGCAAGAGGGTCTGATGATCGCTGTCCTCGAGCCAGACAAGCCGCCGATGTGGAAGATGGCCCAGGAGATCGTACATCTCCTGCGCGTGCGCCGGCGGCGCTGCATTGTCTTCCCGCGCATGGATGATGGCGGTGGGCACCGTGATGGCGTCGAAGAACTTCACGGTGCTGGCGTTCATGTCGGTCAGCGCGCCGAAAAAGCTCAGATAGGCTTCCGCTGTCTGGATGATCCGCTTGCCCAGCAATTCTCCATCCACGATCTCCCATCCCCTGCCTTGCGAGACGAGCGCGCGGCATTTCTCGAGCACGGCATCCTGTCTCGCGCGCTCCTCGGCTGTCCAGATTGGGACGCTCGCGAGATAGGATGACTTGATGGTGGCGAGCAGGACGATCGTTCGAAGCGCGGGGGAGGGGTAGACCGAATTGAAGTAACAGACACGGGCGCCGCCCATGGAAATGCCCACAAGCCCGATCCAGTCGAACCCGTCGGCCTGCGCCCAGTCGACCGCAGCCTTGATGTCATCCGCGCATTCATCGAAAATCGCGAGGTGGGTGAACTGCGCCGATGCCATCTGCACGAGCAACAGCGACACACCGACGTGCGCAAGCGCCCGCGCGAGGGGAGCATAGTCGTGTCGCCCCGTCATGGGTGAGCCTTCCACCGCGCCCGGAACGAAAATCGCCAGCTTGCTGGATCCTTCGACGCGGTGAAGCCATGCCGGGACATCGCTGTTCAGGCCCGGTCGCGATCTGATCGAAGGTTGGCGCGTAGTTCGGCTTAGTATCAAAGGTTGAAAACAGCTATCGTGCATGGTCAGCCTCCAGTCGCCTTCTCTTTATTCTTGGCATCGGCCATGCACGACCTGCTATTTTGAAATGTTCGACATTCAGGACATGTAGTTTCAATGCTTTTTCTGTCGTTCCGCGCGGTCTGGGCGCTGGTGCGCAAACGCCTGTTTGCAGCGTTTCGGACGGCCGGGGGTTCAGGCGAACCGCAGCGGAGCGAGATCGACGCATCCGGGAAACGCGCGGCGTTTTTCCTGCGGCTTGGACGACCGGGCGGAGCAGCCTGCTATCCCGGCGGCGCATCGGGTCTGGACCCTCACGCCATCGAGCAGAGCCTTTGCCGTGAACATCAGGTCGTCACCCCTCTTGCCCGCCGCTTGTCGACTTCCCTCTTCCCTACACCCATCCCCCTCTGCCATTCTCCACCCGGCTCTTTCCGACCGTCGGCTCCCTTCGCCCCGCGCCGCCTTCGCACCGGCGCGGGGCTGACTTTGCAAAAATTCTCCTATTGCGAAATTGACGCCACAGCTCTGTATCCACGCATTTGCGTCGGCCACGACGGTGTGAACTTCGCAAGCCCCCGCCCGCCTGCAAAAGCCGCCTCGCGCCTTTGCGCCCCGGCGCGCCTCTGCTACAGGCCGCCCCCATGCTGAACCTCAATGCCATCACCGTGCGCCTGGGCGGCCGCACCATTCTCGATCGTGCCAGCGCCGCGCTGCCGCCGCGCAGCCGCGTGGGCCTGATCGGCCGCAACGGCGCGGGCAAATCGACGCTGATGAAGGTGATGATCGGCCAGCTCGATCCCGACGAAGGCTCCTGCGACATGCCGCGCGACACGCGGCTCGGCTATATCGCGCAGGAAGCGCCCTCGGGCACGGCCACTCCGTTCGACACCGTGCTCGCCGCCGACAAGGAGCGTGCCGCGCTGATGGCGGAGGCGGAGCATACCGAAGATCCCGACCGGATGGGCCACATCTATGAGCGGCTGACGGCCATCGACGCCTACACCGCGCCTGCGCGCGCCGCCCGCATTCTGGTCGGCCTGGGCTTCGATGAGGAAATGCAGGGCCGCCCGCTCGACAGCTATTCGGGCGGCTGGAAGATGCGCGTGGCATTGGCCGCGCTGCTCTTTTCCAACCCCGACCTGCTGCTGCTCGACGAACCCTCCAACCACCTCGACCTCGAAGCGACGCTATGGCTTGAAAATTTCCTGAAAGCCTATCGCGGCACGGTGGTCGTCATCAGCCATGAGCGCGACCTGCTGAACAATGTGGTCGACTATATCCTCCACCTCGAACAGGGCAAGGTGACCCTCTATCCCGGCGGCTACGACGCCTTCGAGCGGCAGCGGGCCGAGCGGCTGGCGCAGCAGGAAGCCGCCCGCGCCAAGCAGGCGGCGGAGCGCGAGAAGTTGCAGGACTATGTCGCCCGCAACTCCGCCCGCGCCTCGACCGCGAAACAGGCTCAATCCCGCGCCAAGGCGCTGGCGAAGATGCAGCCCATCGCCGCCGCGATCGAGGACCCGACGCTGCATTTCGGCTTTCCCAGCCCTGCGGAACTCAGGCCGCCGCTCATCACCATGGACATGGCATCGGTCGGCTATACCGAAACGCCGATCCTGCGGCGCATCAACCTGCGCATCGACCCCGACGACCGGGTGGCGCTGCTGGGGCGCAACGGCAACGGCAAGACGACGCTCGCCCGCCTGATCGCCGCGCAACTGAAGCCGATGGAGGGGGAAATGAACGCCAGCCCCAAGATGAACGTCGGCTATTTCACCCAATATCAGGTGGAGGAACTCGACGTCACCGACACGCCGCTGGAACATATGACCCGCGTGATGAAAGGTGCGACACCGGGCGCAGTGCGGGCGCAACTCGGCCGCTTCGGCTTTTCGGGCGAGCGGGCGACGCAGAAGGTCGGAAGCATGTCCGGCGGGGAGCGGGCGCGGCTGGCGCTCGCCCTCATCACCCGCGACGCGCCGCACCTCCTCATCCTCGACGAGCCGACCAACCACCTCGACGTCGATAGCCGCGAGGCGCTGGTGCAGGCGCTGAACGATTATAGCGGCGCGGTGGTGATCGTGTCGCACGACCGGCACATGATCGAACTGGTCGCCGACCGGCTGGTGCTGGTCGATAATGGCACGGCGCAGCCGTTCGACGGATCGCTGGACGACTATACCGACATCATCCTGCGCAAGGCGGACGGCAACGCCAGCAGCAGCGGCGACGCGCCCAAGGCGGACCGCAAGGCCGACAAGAAAGCGGCCGCCGAGTGGCGCGAGAAGCAGAAGCTGCTCAAGAACGCCGTCAACAAGGCGGAGCGGGAGATGACCGCGCTCGCCACCGAGCGCAGCCGCATCGACCAGGCGCTGTTCGATCCCAAGGCCGCAAGCGGCGCGGAGGCGAAACTGACCACCAGCCAGCTGATGGTCAAGCGCGCCGAGGTCGAGAAGAAGCTGGAAGCGGCCGAAGAGGTGTGGATGGAGGCGAGCGCCGCGCTGGAGGCGGGCTGAGGCCCCCTTCAGCCCAGCGCCGGCCGCCAGTCCCAGCGCAGCGGATCGCCGTCCATCACTTCGACGCCACGCGCGATAAGCGCGTCACGGATTTCGTCCGACAGCGCGAAGTCCTTCTCCGCCCGGGCCGCCGTCCGCCGCGCGAGGTCGGCCTCGATCTCCGCCTCGCTGATCGTCGCGTCCTTCGGCCGCACCCGCAGATCGGCGCGGCTCAGCGTCAGAAGGTTCAGCCCCAGCGCCTGGTCGAACGCCGCGATGAGGCACAGTTTCTCGTCCACCGGCACCTTCTTCATCGCCGCCGCTTCCTCTAGCAGCGGCAGCGCGCGGGGCGTCATAAGGTCGTCGCTGATCGCCGCGTCGAACTGCTCCAGCAGCGGCGCCAGCTTCGGGTGCATGTTGGCGCGCAGATAGTCGAGGCGGGGCGACTGCCATGTCACGCCCTCGGCGCGCGCTTTCAGCCCCTCGACCGCCATGACGAGGCGCTTCAATCGTGTCAGCGCGGCCGCGAGATTATCGGCGCTGAACTCCAGTTCGCTGCGATAATGCGCGCCAAGGCACAGCAGCCGATAGGCCAGCGGGTGGACCCCCGCGTCGATCAGGCTGAACAGCGTGGTAAAGCCGCCCTTCGACTTCGACATCTTGCCCTGGCGATCCACCAGGAAGTTGTTGTGCATCCACCAGCGCGCCCCGGTGAAGCCGGCCGCCACCGCGTCCGCTTCGCCGCAGCAGGCGTGGAACGCCTGATTCTGGGCGATCTCATTGGGATGGTGGATTTCGCGATGGTCGATGCCGCCGGTATGGATGTCGAACGGCTGGCCGAGCCTGGCCTGGCTCATGACAGAACATTCGAGGTGCCATCCCGGCGCGCCGCGTCCCCAAGGGCTGTCCCATTCCATCTGGCGCTGCTCGCCGGGCGGGGATTTGCGCCAGATGGCGAAGTCGGAGGGGTTGCGCTTGCCCGCCACCGGATCGATGCGCGCATGGGCGGCGTCATCGCGGCCCCCCGCCAATGCGCCATAGTCCGGCACGCTGGCGCTGTCGAAATAGAGGCCGCTCTCTAGCTCGTAGCAGTAGGCCGAGGCGATCTTCTCTGCAAACTCGATCATCTGCGGCACATAGTCGGTCGCCACCGTCCATTCGCTGGGGGTCAGGATGTTGAGGTCGGCGATATTCTGCTTGAACGCCTGCGTGTAATGCGCGGCGATGTCCCAGATGCTCTTCGCGCTGGCGCGCGCCGCCGCCTCCATCTTGTCATCGCCTGCGTCGGCGTCGCTGGTCAGGTGGCCGACGTCGGTGATGTTGATGATGTGGGTGACGGCCAGCCCCTTCCACAGCAAGATCCGCCGCAGCGTGTCGGTGAAGACATAGGCGCGCAGATTGCCGATATGGGCATAATTATAGACGGTCGGCCCGCAGCTATAGACCCGCGCATGGCCCGGCTCGATCGGCGCGAACGGCTCGATCGTGCGGGTGAGGCTGTTGAACAGGCGAAGCGGCGCGGGGATGTGCTGATCATCGGACATGATGGCCAAAGCCATGTCTCGAGACGGGGCAGGGGTCAATCCTCCGGCACATTGTAATAAAATGTTGCCGGCGCGGCCGTCTCTTGCGCGCCGGCGTTTCCCTCCCGATATTGCTGATGCGGGCCGGGCCCCTCTGGCGACAGGATATGCGCCCCCTCATGATCCTGTCGCGATGTCGGACCGCATCGAGTGCGCTCGGTGCAGGTATTGCGACGCTCAAGCCCCCTCTCCAGCGTCGCAGGAGACCGCACCGGGCGTGCTCGAACCAACTTTTTGGATGGAGTGAGCTGTTCCGATGAATAATCCCGTTCGTATGCCGGGCTATGGCGCCAGCCGGTCGGTCGATACCGACGCCGGGCTGCGCGCGCATATGCTGGGTATTTTCCGCAACATGGGGCTTGGCCTCGTCATCACCGGCCTGGTCGCCTTTGCCATCGCCAACACGCCTTCGCTCGCCGCCGCGATCTTCGGCACCCCCTTGAAGTGGGTGGCGATCTTCGCGCCGCTGGCCTTCGTCTTCTTCTTCAGCTTCCGCATCGAGAAGATGAGCGTCGGGGGTGCGCGCCTGGCTTTCTGGGCCTTTTCCGCCGTCATGGGCGTGTCGATGGCCAGCATCTTCCTGGTCTTCACGCAGGCGAGCATCGCGCAGGCCTTCTTCTCGGCGGCGGTCATGTTCCTCGCCATGGCGCTGTGGGGCTACACCACGAAGCGTGACCTGACGAAGATGGGCAGCTTCCTCATCATGGGCCTGATCGGCATATTGGTGGCCAGCCTCATCAACATCTTCATCGGATCGTCGGCCATGGCGATGGTCGTGTCGATCCTCGCGGTGGTGATCTTCACCGGCCTGACCGCCTGGGACGTGCAGCGCATCAAGTCGGATTATTTTCACTATGCCGGCCATGAAGTCGCGGCGAAGATGCAGGTCATGGGCGCGCTCTCGCTCTACCTGAACTTCGTCAACCTGTTCCAGGCGCTGCTCAGCCTGACCGGCGAGCGCGAGTGATGCGGGACGCCGCGCAGGTTTCGGCCATGCTCTGCCCGGTCTGTCATGTCGGTTTGGCGATGACGGACAGGCAGGGGGTGGAGATCGACTATTGCCCGCAATGTCGGGGCGTGTGGCTCGACCGGGGCGAACTGGACAAGATCATCGAGCGGTCGGCGGGCGGGATAGCGCCCGCGCCGCCGGTCGCCGCGCCGAGCTATCGCCCCGATCGGGCGCACTACGACCATGGCGTCAGCTTCCAGAAGAAGCGGAAGAAGAGCTTTCTGGAGGAATTGTTCGATTGAGGAAGGCCGGTCTTTCAAGGACCGGCCTTCCTTTTTCAATGCGCCGCGCCCCAGCTGGGGCCGGTGCCGATTTCCACGCCGAGCGGGACGCTCAGCTTCACGATAGGTTCGGCGGCGGTTTCCATCACGCGGCGGATCACCGTGCTCGCCGCCTCCACGTCGCTCTCCGGCAGCTCGAAGACCAGTTCGTCGTGGACCTGAAGGAGCATCTTCACGCCACCCAACCCCGCAGCCTCCAGCGCCGGTCCCATCCGCGCCATCGCGCGCTTGATGATGTCCGCGCTCGTGCCCTGGATCGGGGCGTTGATCGCGGCGCGTTCCGCGCCCTGGCGTTCGTGCTGGATCGGCGCGGTGATGCGGGGGAACCATGTCTTTCGGCCGAACAGCGTCTCGGTGTAACCCAAGCGCCGGGCCTTCTCGATCGTTTCGTTGATATAGACGCTGATGCCGGGGAAGCGTTCATAATAGCGGCTGATCATGTCCTGCGCCTCGTCCGCGCTGATCTCCAGGCGGCCGGCGAGGCCCCAGCGCGAGATGCCGTAGAGGATCGCGAAGTTGATCGTTTTCGCCCGCCCGCGCGTGTCGCGGTTGACCTCGCCGAACAATTGCTCGGCGGTGGCGGCGTGGATGTCCTCACCGGCGGCGAAGGCGTCGCGTAGCGCTGGCACATCGGCCATGTGCGCCGCCAGCCGCAGTTCGATCTGGCTATAGTCTGCCGCGAGAATGACGTTACCCGGTTCGGCGACGAAGGCGTGGCGGATCTGGCGGCCGACCTCGGTGCGGATCGGGATGTTCTGAAGGTTGGGATCGGTCGAGGACAGGCGGCCGGTCTGCGCACCGGTCAGCGAATAGCTGGTGTGGACGCGGCCCGTGTCCTTGTTAATCTGCGCCTGAAGCGCATCGGTATAGGTCGATTTGAGCTTCGATAGCTGCCGCCATTCCAGCACCTTGGCGGCGATAGGCGCACTCTGGGCCTTGAGTTGTTCGAGGATGGTGACGTCCGTCGAATAGGCGCCGGACTTGCCCTTCTTGCCGCCCTTATATCCCATCTTGTCGAACAGGATCGCGCCCAGCTGCTGGGTCGATCCGATGGCGAAGGGCTGGCCGGCGATGTCGTGGATCTCCGCCTCCAGCGCGGCGATGCCCGCGGTGAATTCGGCGGACAGGCGGGAAAGGGCCTCGCGATCGACCTTGATCCCTTCAAATTCCATGCCCGCGATCACGCCGACCAGCGGACGGTCGACCAGTTCATAGACGCGGCTCGCGCCTTCGTTGGCGACACGCGCCTTGAAGCGTTTCCAAAGGCGCAGGGTCACGTCCGCGTCCTCGGCGGCATATTCGGTCGCGCGGTCGAGCGGCACTTCGCCGAAGCTGATCTGGTTCTTGCCGGAGCCGACCACATCCTTGAAGCTGATGCACTGGTGATTGAGGTGGACCCGCGCCGCTTCGTCCATGCCATGCCCGGCGAGGGACTGCCCGGCGTCGAGGTCGAAGCTCATGACGATCGTGTCGTCATAGGGGGCGACCTCTATGCCGTGCCGGCGCAGGACGGTGAGGTCATATTTGAGATTCTGGCCGACCTTGAGGACGGCGTCGTCCTCCAAGAGCGGCTTCAATTTCGCCAGCACCAGCGCCTTGTCGAGTTGCGCGGGGCGCTCCGCGAACATGTCAATGCCGCCATGGCCTACGGGGATATAGCAGGCCGCGTTCGGGCCGGTGGCGAGACTGATGCCGACCAGCCCGCACGACACGCAATCGAGCATGTCGGTTTCGGTATCGACCGCGACCACGCCCTCCGCCGTCGCCGCCGCGATCCAGCGGTCGAGCCCCTCTTCCGTCACCACCGTTTCGTAGAGGCTGCGGTCGATCGCCGGTTCATCGGCGAAGGCGGGCGGGGGCGGGGCGGCTTCGTCGGTCATCGCCGCGGCGGCCGCCGCGACCGCGACCGCCGCCGCCGGAGCGCCGAGCCGGCCGAGCAGGGTCTTGAAGCCATGATGCTCCAGAAACGCCTGCAACGGCTCCTTGGGAATGCCCTTGAGCGTCAGTTCCTCCAGGGGCTCGGGCAGGTCCATAGTTTCGTGAAGCGCCACCAGCTTGCGCGACAGGCGGGCCATGTCTGCGTGCGCGATCAAATTCTCCTGCATCTTCGATTTCTTCATCAGCGGCGCGGCGTCCAGCGCCTGCTCCAGCCCGCCATATTCGGTGATCAGCTTCGCCGCCGTCTTGGGGCCGATGCCGGGGATACCGGGCACATTGTCCACGCTGTCGCCCATCAGGGCCAGCACATCGCCCAGCAGCTCCGGGCCGACGCCGAACTTGCCGATGACGTAGTCCGCCCCGCGCCGCTCATTCTTCATCGTGTCATACATATCGACGCCGGGCTGGATCAGCTGCATCAGGTCCTTGTCGGAACTGACGATGGTGACGTGCCAGCCCTGCGCCACCGCCGCCCTGGTGTAGCTGGCGATGATGTCGTCCGCCTCATAGCCCGCCTCCTCGATGCAGGGGAGGGAGAAGGCGCGCGTCGCGTCCCGGATCATGGGAAATTGCGGGACGAGATCCTCGGGCGGCGGCGGGCGGTGCGCCTTGTACTGGTCGTACATGTCGTTGCGGAAGGTGTGCGACCCCTTGTCCAGCACGACGGCCATATGGGTCGGCCCCTCGGCCCGGCCAAGCTCCTCCGCCAGCTTCCACAGCATCGTCGTATAGCCATAGACCGCGCCGACCGGCTGGCCGTGCCGGTTGGTGAGCGGCGGCAACTGGTGATAGGCGCGGAAGATATAGCCCGAGCCGTCGACGAGATAGAGGTGATTCTGGGTCATGGGGAGGAGGGATAGCCGTTCGCGGCCCGCCCCTCCAGTGCCACGAGGGATGCACGAAGGAACCAGCCGGCGCCTCAATTATTTCTGCATCGTTGCTGACGAAGGGAGGGGGCGATGCGTTTCTTGGTGGCAGGCCTGGCCGCAGCGTTGCTGCCCATGGTGGCGCAGGCGCAGGAGGCGCGCGACCTCTGCCCCGATCGGCCCGGCTTGGGCACGCCGCCCTGCACCGTGGCGCCGGGCCGCGTCGTCGCCGAACTCGGCCTCGCCGACTGGACGCGGGACAAGGACGCGCAGAGCCGCACCGACACGGTGGAGGCCGGCGACCTGCTGCTGCGCTTCGGCCTCACCAACAGTCTGGAGGCGCAGGTCGGGTGGACCGGCTATGGCCATGAGCGCGTGCGTGACCGCATAACCGGCCTTGTCGATCGCAGCGCGGGCGTGGGCGATATGCGGGTCGCTTTCCGGCAGAATTTGCGCAACCCGGACGGATCGGGCTTTTCGATCGCGGTCATGCCCTATGCCACGCTCCCCACCGGCGGCGCGGCGATCGGGGCGGGGGACTGGGGCGCAGGGGTGTTGATTCCGGTCAGCTACGACCTTGGCAAGGGGCTGTCGCTGCAACTGACGCCGGAGGTGGACGCGGCGGTCGATGAGGATGGCGATGGCCGTCACCTTGCCTATGGCAGCGTCGTGGGTCTTGGCATCGACCTCAGCGATAGCCTGTCCGCCACGGTCGAAGCGTCGCTGATGCGCGATCGCGATCCGTCAGGGCACAGCACGCAGGCGCTCGCCGGCCTGTCGCTCGGCTGGCAGCCGAGCGACGACCTCCAACTCGACATCGGGCTCAATCTCGGCGTCAACGCCGACAGCCCTGACAGCGAAGCCTATATCGGCGTCACCCGCCGCTTCTAAGGCTCGTGGTTGGCCGCCACCGCCTTCGCCACCGCCTGCATCAATTCCCAGCGCGCAGGGATCGGCACGGTGGTCGATCCGATCATCACGGCGACCGCATAGCTGGTGCCGTCGGGCGCGGTCATGATGCCGATGTCGTTGAAGCCGGTCGATCGCGGCGGCAAGTCCTGCCCCGTGCCGGTCTTGTGCAGATAATGCCAGCCCGCCGGCACGCCGCCCTTGATGCGTTGCGGCCCGGTCTTGGCCTCCGCCATGATCGACAGCAGCAGGCGGGAGGAGGCGGGCGAGAGCATCTCGTTCCGCTTGAGCTTGTCGAGCGCCGTGACGATCGAAGCCGGGGCTGCGCCGTCTGGCGGATTGGCGAGATAATTGTCGAGCGCCTTCACCCGTACCGCCATCGGCAGCTTCGCCCGCGCCGCGTAGAAATTGCGGCCGATCGAATAATCCTGCCGCCAGTCGAGGCCCGCCGTCGCCGATTGCAGCAGCCGTTCGCCAGGGCCAAAGCGGATGTCGCGGATCATCCGCCGCGCGAGGTAGGAGCGCACCGCCTCCGGCCCGCCCACTGCGCGCAGCAGCGTGTCGTTGGCGGTATTGTCGCTCTGCGTCATCGCCCGGCGCATCAGGTCGCCATAGCTGGTCGACCACATGCCGTCCTTGAGCAGCGCGGCAGTCGGCTGGTGGAACAGGGTGAGGTCGTTCTTCGTGATGGTGGCGGTGTCGGTGATGCGCAGCTTGCCGCGATCCACCGCGTCTAGGAAGGTCATCGCCACCCAGATTTTCGACACGCTCTGCTGCGGGAACAGCGCGTTGCCGTTCCATGCCACTGTCCAGGGCGCGCCGATCCTCCGCACGGCGATGCCGACCTTGCCGTTGAAGCTCTGCCCCAGGTTGCGGATCACGTTGACGAGCGCAGGCGGCGGCACCCGGTCCTGATCGATTTCGCGATAGGGTTCGGGGGGATTGGCGACCGGGCGGATCGGCCAAGTGTTGGTGGTCGGCTGCGGCTTTTGCGGCGCGGCGGCTGCGGCCTGCGCGGGTGGCGGCTCGGGCGCGCTGACGCAGGCGGACAGCGCCGCGATCAACAGGGCGAGGCGCGCCGTTCCGCCCCGATTGCTATTCGATGTCATTCACGTCCCCGCACTCTCTCCATCCTTATGGCACCGCTCGCGGTTCACGCGGCAAGGCTCCTGCGACGAATGATTCCACAAATGCGATGGAGGGAGGATGAACGACGCAACCCGTTGATTCGGCCCTTGATCTCGATCGAGGATCGGTCAGTTGCGGTTCAGCGGCGGAACGGCAATAGCGGCGGCCATGACGATGATGATCGACAGGCGAGGGCTGCTCCTGGGCGTGGCGGGGGCGGGTATGGCGATGATGGGCGGAGTTGCGCACGCAACATCGTTCGCATCGCGTCGCATCGCCGTCACGGTGCGGGGGACCGGGCCGGATGTCATCCTGATCCCCGGCCTCGCCAGCGGCCCCGGCATCTGGAACGAGGCGGTGGCTGCGCTGCCGGGGCGGCGCTGCCACCTCGTCCATGTCGCGGGGTTCGCCGGCCTTGCGCCTCAGGCCAATGCCAGCGGGCCGCTGCTCCAGCCGATCACAGATGAGATAGCCCGCTATGTCGCCGAGGCCGAGCTGAAGCGTCCGGCGGTGGTGGGCCACAGCATGGGCGGCACGCTGGCGATGCTGCTGGGTCTGAAGGGCGTGGCGGGCCGGATCATGGTGGTCGACATGCTGCCCGCCGGCGCAGCGATGGTCGGCGGCACGGCGAGCGGCCTTGGCTATCTGGCCGACCAGATCGGCGGATACCTGACCGGCACGGTCGCGGGCCGGCGCTATCTGGCGCAGATGGTCGCGCGGGCGCCCGGCGCGAAGGGCAGCGACCCCGAGGTCGTCGCCAATGCCTTGCGCGACCTCGCCCATGTCGATCTTGGCCCGCAGCTGGCGCGGCTGTCGGTGCCGCTGGAGGTCGTCTACGCGATCGGCGCGGACCCGCAGCAGGCCGCCGCCATCACAGCGCGCTTTCGCGCCGCCTATGCGCCGAAGAAAGGCGCGGTCCTCAAATCCGTCGGCCCCAGCGGTCATATGGTGATGCGCGACCAGCCGGCGCGGTTCGCCGCTCTGCTCAAGGCGTTTCTGCGCGGCTAAGGCGCGAGCACCGTGTCTACCGCTTCGGGCAGCGTGTCAGGATAATCGAGCGTATAGTGCAGCCCCCGGCTTTCCTTGCGATGAAGGGCCGAGCGCACCACCAGCCGCGCGACTTCCAGCAGGTTGCGCAGTTCGATGAGGTCCGGCGTCACCCGGAAATTGCCGTAATAATCGTCCACTTCCTTCGCCAGCAGGTCGATGCGGTGCTGGGCGCGCTCCAGCCGCTTGGTGGTGCGGACGATGCCGACATAGTCCCACATGAAGCGGCGGATTTCGCGCCAGTTATGCTGGACGATGACTTCCTCGTCGGAATTGGTGACGCGGCTTTCGTCCCACGGGCGGATCGGCGGCGGGGCGGGCAGGTCGTCCCAGTGGGCGCGAATATGCCTGGCTGCCGCTTCCCCGAACACGAAACATTCGAGCAGCGAGTTGGACGCCAGCCGGTTCGCGCCGTGCAGCCCGCTCTCGCTCACCTCGCCCGCCGCGTAGAGGCCGGGCAGGTCGGTGCGGCCGTCAAGGTCGATCACCACCCCGCCGCAGGTATAATGTTGCGCGGGGACGACCGGGATCGGCTCCTTGGTGATGTCGATGTCGAGGTCGAGCAGCCGCGCATAAATGGTCGGGAAGTGGTGCTTCACGAACTCCGGGTCTTTGTGGCTGATGTCGAGATGGACATAATCGAGGCCCAGGCGCTTGATCTCATGGTCGATGGCACGGGCGACGATGTCGCGGGGCGCGAGTTCGCCACGGTCGTCGAAGCGAGGCATGAAGCGCTCGCCGCCGCCGGGGACGCCGGGGGGCAGTTTCAGATGCCCGCCTTCCCCGCGCACCGCTTCGGTGATGAGGAAATTCTTGACCTCCAGATTGTAGAGGCAAGTCGGGTGAAACTGGTTCATCTCCATGTTCGACACGCGGCAGCCCGCGCGCCAGGCCATGGCGATGCCGTCGCCGGTCGCGCCGCGCGGCGCGGTCGAGAAGAGATAGGTGCGCCCCGCGCCGCCGGTGCAGAGGATCGTTGCTTTGCCCAGCAGCGTATCGACGCGCTGCGTGGCCTTGTTGAAGGCATAGACGCCCCAGACATGCCCGTCGCCCGAATAGCGCTCGCCATGGCGGGAGGTGATGAGGTCGATCGCGACCATATCCTCCAGCAGCGTGATGTTGGGATTGGCGCGCGCGGCTTTGAGCAGTGCGACCTGAACCGCATGGCCGGTCGCGTCGTCGACATGGACGATGCGGCGGTGGCTGTGCCCGCCCTCGCGCGTCAGGTGCCAGCGTTCGCCGAACGTCTCGCCGCCGTTGAAAGGGACGCCGAGCGCCGCCAGCCGCTCGATGGCGGCGGGCGCTTCGGAGACGACGAACTCGACCGTTTCCAGATTGTTGAGGCCCGCGCCCGCCACCATCGTGTCATGGACATGCGCCTCGAAACTGTCGCCGGCGTCCAGCACCGCGGCGATCCCGCCCTGCGCCCAGTTGGTCGAGCCGCCGTCAAGCGCGCCTTTCGCGAGGACGAGAACCTTGCGGTCCTGCGCCAGGTTGATCGCGGCGGTAAGGCCAGCCGCGCCGGAGCCGATGATGACGACATCGTGGAGGGTAGTGGTCATTCTTATCTTCTCTGTTATTCAACCACGTCCCTATCCCGTTCGGTTCGAGCTTGTCGAGAACCGGGGCGCGAGGGTTCTCGACAAGCTCGAACCGAACGGATGTCTACGAAGCATCCGCCGTCAGATTCAGGAACACGTCCTCCAGGTCGGGGTCGCGCGTCGAAACGTCCACGATCGACAGGCCGCTGGCCTGCACCGCGCTCAGCACCTGGCCGGCGTTGGCGCGGTCCTTCATGTAGGTGATGGTGAGGGTGCGGTCGTTCGACAGTTCCACCTTTTCAAAGCAGGGCGCGTCCGGCGCGGTGGTAAGGTCGCGGTCGACCGTCACCACCACCACCTTTTCCTGCGCCATGGCGATGAGCTCGCGCGTCGGCTTGTCGGCGATGACCTTGCCATGGTTGATGATGCCGATGCGGTCGCACAGTTCCTCGGCCTCTTCCAGATAGTGCGTCGTCAGCACGATCGTCACGCCCATGGCGTTCAATTCGCGCACATAGGCCCAGAGCTGCTGGCGCAGCTGAACGTCCACGCCGGCGGTGGGTTCGTCCAGCACCAGGATCGGCGGGCTATGCACCATTGCCTTGGCCACCAGCAGCCGGCGCTTCATGCCGCCCGACAGGGTGCGGGCATAGGCGTTCGCCTTGTCCTCCAGATGGACGGCGCGCAGCAGGTCCATCGACCGGCGGCGGTCCTTGGGCACGCCATAGAAGCCGGCCTGGTTCTCCAGCGTCTCGAACGGGGTGAAAAACGGATCGAAGACGATCTCCTGCGGCACGATGCCGATCGAGTTCTTAGCGTTGCGCGGATGGGCGTCGATGTCGAAGCCCCAGATGCGCACGTCGCCCGCCGTCTTGTTCACCATGCCGGCGAGGATGTTGATCGTGGTCGACTTGCCCGCGCCGTTGGGGCCGAGAAGGCCGTATATCTGGCCGCGCGGGATGGTGAGGTCGATGCCGGACAGCGCCTGCTTGCCGCCCTTGTAGACTTTGGTGAGATTGCGGATTTCAATGGCGGGCGCGGGGCTGTCGGTCATATCTGCTCTATGGGGATCGGGGCGCGGGATGGGAAGGGGCTAGCCCTCTCCCGCGAAGGGCGGGAGAGGGTTCAGGAGGATCAGAATTGCTCCGCGATGTCCATGAGGCCGAGCAGCTTGCGCGGCGCGACCTGCCGCCAGCTGGCGCGGATGCGGTCGGCGATATGGTCCCAGTCCGTGTCACCCAAATCGAGGCGGATGCCGATCCAGTCGGCGCCGAAATAGGCGGGCCGGTAATAGCGGTCCGGGTCGGCCTCGATCAGGGTCGCCTGCTCCTCCGGCGCGGTCGTCTTGACGAGCAGGCCGACGATGCCGTCGCCATGATGATCCCTGGAAACCCAGGCGAATTTCTTGCCTTTGGCGATGCCGAAGCAGGGCATCCCGTGCGAGAGCGTCTCTTCCGCCTGCGGCAGGGCGAGGGCGATTTCGCGCACGCGGTTGGCGAGCCAGTCGGGCTGCCGCTCGCGCGTCACATAATCGGCAAGGGTGCGCGAATAGAGCTGATGCTCCGCGATGAGGATGCGCGCGGCGAGGGTATCGGCGGTGTCGCCGGGCAGGATCGCCACCGGCGTCTGGGCGAGGACCGGGCCATCGTCCAGTTCCGCCGTGACGACATGGACCGAGCAGCCGGCATGGCTGTCGCCCGCGTCGATGGCGCGCTGGTGCGTGTCCAGCCCCTTATATTTGGGCAGCAGGCTGGGGTGAATGTTGAGCATCCGGTTTTCCCATCCGGCCACGAACTCGGGGGACAGGAGCCGCATATATCCCGCCAGCGCGACATAGTGCGCCCCGGCCGCGCGTAGCTGCGCGTCGATGATACGATCGAATTCGGCGCGTTTCAGCCCCTTGTGGCTGTGGCCGAAGGTAGGGACGCCCTCGGCCGCGGCTAGGGCGAGGCCAGGGGCTTGCGGATCGTTGGCGGCGACCAGCACGATCTCATAGGGGCAGTTCTCGGCCTTGGCGGCGTAGAGCAGGGCCGCCATGTTGGACCCGCGACCGGAAATCAGAACGCCGACTTTTGCCTTCATCATCACACCCCGTTCGGTTCGAGCTTGTCGAGAACTTCGCGCGCCGTTCTCGACAAGCTCGAACCGAACGGGGGTGGTGTCAGAGTCAGCCCAGATGCGTCGCCGACCAGTCGGCCTTCGCGCTCCACGTCTCCACCGAGCCGCGCACGGTGCAGCCCTTCTCGCCCTCTTCGACGCGGCCGACGGTGAACACCGTTTCGCCGGCATCCTCCAGCGCCTTGGTGACGCCCGCCACATGCGCCTCGTCCAGGGCCAGCACCATGCCGACGCCGCAGTTGAAGGTGCGCGCCATTTCTTCCGGCTCGATATGCCCCTGCGCCTGGAGAAAGGCCATCAGGCGCGGCTGGGGCCAGGCATCGGCGTCGATGGTGGCGTGTGCGCCCTCGGGCAGGACGCGAGGGATGTTTTCAAGCAGGCCGCCGCCGGTGATGTGGGCCAGCGCGTTCACCATGCCCGCGCGCACCAGCGGCAGCAGGCTCTTCACATAGATGCGCGTGGGCGCCATCAGCGCGTCGATCAGCAGCACCTCCTGATCGAACAGCGCCGGGCGCTCGAGCTTCCACCCCTTGTCGGCGGCGAGGCGGCGGACGAGCGAATAGCCGTTGCTGTGGACGCCGGAGGAGGCGAGGCCGAGCAGCACGTCGCCGGGCTTCACTCTGGTGCCGGTCAGCGCTTTCGCCCGTTCCACCGCGCCGACGCAGAAGCCGGCGAGATCATAGTCGCCATCGGCATACATGCCCGGCATTTCCGCCGTTTCTCCACCGATGAGGGCGCAGCCGGCCTGACGGCAGCCTTCGGCGATGCCCGCGATCACCCGTTCGGCGACCCCCGATTCCAGCCGGCCGGTGGCATAATAGTCGAGGAAGAAGAGCGGCTCGGCCCCCTGCACGATCAGGTCATTGGCGCACATGGCGACGAGATCGATGCCTACGCCGTCGTGCCGGTCATGATCGATGGCGAGTTTGAGCTTCGTGCCCACCCCGTCATTGGCCGCGACCAGCAGCGGGTCGTCATAGCCCGCCGCCTTGAGGTCGAAAAAGCCGCCGAAGCCGCCCAGTTCCGCGTCGGCCCCCGGCCGGCGGGTGGCCTTGGCCAGCGGGGCGATGGCGCGGACGAGGGCGTTGCCGGCGGCGATGTCGACGCCAGCCTTGGCGTAGCTGTAGGATTCGGTGTCGCTCATGAGCCGGTCCCCTAGAGTAACGGGGCGCAAAACGGAAGGCTTGGCAGGGCGGGCATAGTTCGCCAAAAGGGCGCGCGTGAGCCTAGCCCAGTCCCTTGCCCGCCCCGCCGACCTGCTGCGCCTGCTCTCGCGGCCCGTCCAGATCCTGATCGCCATCACGGTGGGCCTGATCGCCGCCGCGCTGCTGGCGCAGATGGAAGGCGACCATGGCGTGCCGCCGATCGCCAGCGGCGGCGATTTCGAGGTGCGCGGGGTCAAGGTCGATGTGATGGCGAAGGACGCCGACAGCGCGCGCTATGCCGGCTGGCGCATCGCGCAGCGGCAGGCGTGGAGGATGCTTTGGACCCGCACCCATGGCGGAACGGGCGCGCCGGGCCTGTCCGATTCGCAGCTGGAAGGCATGATTTCGGGGATCGAGATCGAAAGCGAGCAGGTCGGTCCCAACCGCTATGTCGCGACGCTGGGCGTGATGTTCGACCGGGCGCGCACTGGCGCGCTGCTCGGTGTGAGCGGCAATGTCATGCGCTCCCCGCCGCTGCTCGTCATTCCGGTGCTGTGGGATGGGGGCAGCGCGGTGTCCTACGAGCGCACGAACGAGTGGCAGAAGGCCTGGGCGCGGTATCGCACCGGCGACAGCGCGATCGACTATGTGCGCGTCGCCGGCTCCATTGCCGACCCGATCCTGCTGAACGCGGGCCAGGTGGGGCGGCGCGGGCGCTTGTGGTGGCGGGTGCTGCTCGACCAATATGGCGCGGCCGACGTGGTCGTGCCGATCGCCCGGCTGAACCGGGAATATCCCGGCGGTCCCGTCACCGGCACCTTCACCGCGCGCTATGGCCCGGACGACAGCCTGATCGGCAGCTTCCAGCTCCGCGCATCGAACGACAGCGGCATCGCCCAGATGCTGGACGAAGGGGTGCGGCGGATCGACGAGCTGTATATCCGCGCGCTCAATGACGGGCGTCTGCGGCCCGACCCGTCGCTCATCATCGAGGAGCCGGTCGATCCCGATGCGCTGGCGATCGAGAATGCCGCCGATGCGCCGATCGAGGCGATCGACGCGCCCGCCGCGCCGCTCGCCGCGACGAGCAGCTTCACGATCCAGTTCGACACGCCCGACGTCGGATCGGTGGGCGCGAGCGAGAGCGCGGTCCGCTCCATCCCCGGCGTGCGGTCCGCATCGACCAGCAGCCTGGCGCTGGGCGGCACGTCGGTGATGCAGGTAGGCTTCGACGGCACGCCCGACATGCTGCGCGCCGGACTTCAGGCGCGCGGGTTTACCGTCGCCATGTCCGGCACGACGCTGCGCATCAGCCGGCGAGCCGCCCCGCCCGCGCAATGAGCCAGATCAGCCTGCCTCTGGAATGGCATGGAGATCGGCAGGGCGGTGGCGACTTTCTGGTCAGCGACGCCAACCGCATCGCCGTCGCGCATCTGGAGCGCTGGCGCGAGTGGCCGCTGTCGGTCAGCATCCTCACCGGCCCGCCGCGCTCGGGCCGGTCGGCGCTCGGCCGCCAGTTCACGGCCATGAGCGGCGGCACCGTCGTCGATCCGGCGCAGGGGCAGGACGAGCGCGCGCTGTTCCACGCCTGGAACGAGGCGCAGACGGCCCGCCGCCCGCTGCTGATGATCGGCGACGCCCCGCCTGCCAGCTGGGCCGTCGCGCTGCCCGACCTGCGCTCGCGCCTCGCCGCCGCGCCCTATGTCGCCATCGCCGAGCCGGACGAGCCGCTCGCCCGCGCGCTCCTCGCCCGGCATTTCGACCGGGCGGGCGCGGCCTATGCCGCCGACCTGCCCGACTGGCTGGTGCGCCGGATCGAGCGCCGTTACGGCGCGATCGAGGCGGTGGCGCGGCTGCTGGACCGGGCGGCGCTGTCATCGGGCCGTAAGATTTCCATCCCAATGGCGAAAGAAACCCTGCAGGACGCGGGCTTTCTGCCTATAGTCCCGCCCGATTCCTCCACCCCCCAGCGCGAGTAATCCGTGGCCGAAGCCGATCCCGTCGCCAGCCTGTCGACCCCGCCCGTGGGCGAGCGCTATTTCAATCGCGAGCTGTCTTGGCTGGCGTTCAACCAGCGGGTGCTGGAGGAGGCGATGAACCGGGCGCATCCGCTGCTCGAGCGGCTGCGCTTCCTGTCGATCTCGGGCGCGAACCTCGATGAATTCTTTTCCGTGCGCGTGGCGGGCCTCAAGGGGCAGCAGCTCCAGAATGTCGACATGCGCTCCGCCGACGGGCTGACCCCGGCGCAGCAGCTGTCCGCCATTACCGACACGACCGGCGCGCTGATGCGCGCGCAGCAGCGTGTGTGGGGGGCGCTGCACGGCGAACTGATGCAGGTCGGGATCGAGGTGATCGGCCCGTCGGCGGAAATGGACACGGGCTGCGCGCAATGGTTGCGGGAGCATTTCCTGACGCAGATTTTCCCGATCCTCACCCCCCAGGCGCTCGATCCGGCGCATCCCTTCCCCTTCATCCCCAATCAGGGGTTGTCCATCGTCTTCGACCTCGAGCGGCTGTCGGACCAGCAGCCGATCCGCGAGCTGGTGATGATCCCGTCCTCGCTCGCCCGCTTCGTGCGGGTGCCGGGCGACCCCGCCCGCTACATGGCGCTGGAGGCGGTGATCCGCCGCTTTTCCGCCGATCTCTTCCCGGGATACCGCGTCCGCAACAGCGGCGTGTTCCGCATCATTCGCGACAGCGACATCGAGATCGAGGAAGAGGCCGAGGATCTGGTCCGCTATTTCCGCAGCGCCATCAAGCGCCGTCGCCGCGGCCGCGTCATCCGCATGGAGATAGAGGAGCGCATCCCCGAACCGGTCGAGGAAATGCTTCAGGACATGCTCCAGGGGCATGAGGCGATCATCGAGGAAGTGGAGGGGTTCGTCGGCATCGGCGACCTCTCCGGCATCGTCGATGAAGACCGGCCCGACCTCAAGTTCGAGCCTTACGCTCCTCGCTTTCCCGAGCGCATCCGCGAATATGGCGGCGACTGTTTCGCCGCGATCCGCGCCAAGGACATCGTCGTCCACCATCCCTATGAGGCGTTCGACGTCGTCATATCCTTCCTGAAGCAGGCGGCGTCGGACCCGGACGTGGTGGCGATCAAGCAGACGCTCTACCGCGCGGGCAAGCAGTCGGCGATCATCCGCGCCCTCATCGATGCAGCCGAAGCAGGCAAGTCCGTCACCGCCGTGGTGGAACTGAAAGCCCGGTTCGACGAGGAGCAGAATCTCCTCTGGGCCGACGCGCTGGAGCGGGCAGGGGTGCAGGTCGTCTACGGCTTCATCGACTGGAAGACCCACGCCAAGGTGTCGATGGTCATCCGTCGGGAAGGGGACCAGTTCCGCAGCTACTGCCATTTCGGCACCGGCAACTATCATCCCGTCACCGCGCGCATCTACACCGATTTGAGCTTCTTCACTGCCGATCCGGCCTACAGCCGCGACGCCGCCGCGCTGTTCAACTATATCACCGGCTATGTCGAACCCAAGCGGCTGGAGAAGCTCGTTATCTCGCCGCGCGACCTGCGCAATACACTGTGCGAAGCGATCGACGCGGAAATCGAGCATGTCCGCGCCGGGCGGCCGGGAACCATCTGGGCCAAGATGAATAGTCTGGTCGACCCTGCCATCATCGAGAAACTCTATGCGGCCAGCAACGCCGGCGTCCAGATCGACCTTATCGTGCGCGGCATATGCTGCCTGCGCCCCGGCGTGCCGGGCATGTCTGAGAATATCCGGGTGAAGTCGGTCGTCGGCCGCTTCCTGGAGCATAGCCGCATCGCGGTGTTCGGCAACGGCAAGGCGCTGCCCAACAATGGCGCGACCGTCTATATCAGTTCGGCCGACTGGATGCCGCGCAACTTCGACCGCCGCGTCGAATTCCTGGCGCCGGTGGAGAACCGCACCGTCCACGACCAGATCGTCGATCAGGTGATGGTCGCCAACCTCATCGACACCGAACAAAGCTGGACGCTGGACAGCAACGGCCAATATCACCGCGTGGACGCGGGCGAGAAGCCGTTCAACCTGCACCGTTATTTCATGACCAACCCGTCGCTGTCCGGGCGCGGCGCGGCGTTCGACAATGAAGCGGTGCCCACGCTCCGCCTGCGCGGCGGAGCCTGAGCGCGCGATGAACTCCATGCTGCGCCGCGTCCGCGCCGTCGCCGAACAGATGGCGACCTCGCCCGAGCCGGCCCATGTGCGCACCGCCATCATCGACATCGGCTCCAACAGCGTGCGTCTGGTCGTCTATGACGGGCCGCGCCGCATCCCCTTCGTCCTGTTCAATGAAAAGGTGATGGCCGGCCTTGGCGCATCGCTGGCGAAGACCGGCGCGATCGAGCCGGAGGCGATGGAGCGCGGCCTCAACGCCGTCGGCCGCTTCGCCCATCTGTGCCAGGCGATGAAGGTCGCGCATATCCGCTGCGTTGCCACCGCCGCGGTGCGCGATGCGACCAATGGCCCGGACTTCATCGCCCGCGCCGCCGAGATGGGCCTGACCGTCGAGCTGCTGACCGGCGCGCAGGAGGCGATCGGCGCGGCGATGGGCGTGCTGTCGGGCATACCGGGCGCGGACGGGATCGTCGGCGATCTCGGCGGCGGGAGCCTTGAACTGGCGCGGATACGGGGCGGGGCGGTCGAGCAGACCATATCGCTGCCGCTGGGCGTGCTGCGCCTGCCGCAGATTCGGGCCAAGGGGCCGCGCGCCCTCGAACGCTGCGTCGTCAAGATGCTGGACAAGGCGGGATGGAAGCCGGAACCGGGGCTGCCTTTCTACCTTGTCGGCGGATCGTGGCGCGCGCTCGCCCGCTTCGACATGCAGCTGACCAGCTTTCCGCTGCCGGTCGTCCATCAATATGAGATGAGCGCCGCCCGCGCCGAGCAGCTGACCCGGATCGTCAGCCATGTCGACAAGGCGCGCCTGAAGGACATTCCGGCGATGACCGGATCGCGCGTGCCGACCCTGCCGGACGCGGCTGCGCTGCTTTCGGTGGTGGTGCGGCAGTTGAAGTCGAGCCGGCTTGTCGTGTCGGCCTATGGCCTGCGCGAAGGGCTGCTCTACGAGGATTTGCCGGCCGACATTCGCGCCCACGACCCGCTGCTGGTCGCGGCCGAGGCCGAAGGGGAGGCGCAGGCGCGTTTCCGCGGCCATGGCGACCGCATCGACCGCTGGATCGCGCCGCTCTTCCCCGACGACGCGCCGGCCATGGCGCGCATCCGCCGCGCCGCCTGCCTGCTCGCGGACGTGGGCTGGCGCGCCAACCCGGATTTCCGTGCCGAGCGGGGCGTGGAGATCGCGCTGCACAGCAACTGGGTCGGCATCACCGCGGCGGAGCGGGCGATGCTGGGGCAGGCGCTGCACAGCCATTTTGGCGGCGGCCTGACCCCGCCGCCGGGCACGGAGAAGCTGGCGAGCGCCGCGGCGCTGCACCGCGCGGCGCTCTGGGGCCTTGCCATCCGCCTCGCGCAACGCCTGTCCGGCGGGGTCGAAGGGCCGCTGGCGGCGTCGCGGCTGGAGCGGACGGGCGAGCGCATCGACCTGCATCTGCGGGCGCAGGACGCCGACCTGTTCGGCGAAGCGGTGGAGCGTAGGCTGCGCAACGTGGCGCAGGCGATGGGGGGCAAATATCAACTGATCGCGGGTTAGCGGCGGGCGACGCTGATAACCTCCTCGACCAGCACGCTTCGGGTCGCATCGCCCAGATAGCGGGGCGTGCGGGGCACAACGCTGAGCCGCCCGACGATCCTGATGGTGAACAGGCCCGAGGGCGGATCACTTCCTCGTCGGGCCGATGCTTTCCGCGCGGCGGCATCCAGCCGCTTGCACAATATCGGGACACAGGCGATGGACGCGCCGTCGCCCTCCCGCAGCAGCGGACCGCGCGCGTCCCGGCACTGCTCGAAGCGGCTATTCTCGAAATTTGTGAACCAGATGCAGCGCAGTGCCCGCCGCTCGCCGAAGGGCACGCCGTCGAAGGTCAGGCGGGGCGGGGGCGCGGCGGAGGCCAGCGCAAGGGCGAAAAGCAGAGACATGGCAGGGCAATGTGGCAGCAGGCCGGTTGTGCGGCAAAGAAAAGGGCGGCCCCGCAAGGAGCCGCCCTTCCTGTATCCGTCGACAAGCCCCGAAGCGCGACCGCCCCGGGACCCGTCCCGATTACTTCAGCTCGACGGTCGCGCCGGCTTCTTCCAGCTGCTTCTTGACCTTCTCGGCCTCGTCCTTGCTCACGCCTTCCTTGACGGCCTTGGGCGCGCCTTCGACCAGCGCCTTGGCTTCGGTCAGGCCCAGCCCCGTGATGGCGCGGACTTCCTTGATGACGTTGATCTTCTTGCCGCCGTCGCCGGTCAGGATGACGTCGAATTCGGTCTGCTCTTCAGCAGCCGGAGCGGCGGCGGCGCCACCGGCGGCCGGGCCGGCAACGGCGACGGCAGCGGCGGCCGAAACGCCCCACTTTTCTTCCAGAGCCTTCGACAGCTCGGCGGCTTCGAGGACGGTGAGGGCCGAGAGCTGGTCGACCAGAGCGTTGATGTCTGCCATTGTTCAGTTTCCTTGAATGTGGGGCGAAAATGCCCCGTCAGATTTGGGTCAAAAACCGGAGGGTCGCGGCGTTCAGGCCGCTTCCTTCTCCGCATAGGCGTTGAAGACACGCGCGAGCTGCGCGGCCGGCGCCTGGGTGACGGTTGCGAGCTTGGTAGCCGGGGCGACCAGAAGGCCGACCAGCTTGGCGCGCAGTTCATCCAGCGACGGCATCGACGCCAGGGCCTTCACCCCGTTGGCGTCGAGCAGCACTTCGCCCATCGCGCCGCCGACGATCTCGAGACGATCGTTGGTCTTGGCGAAATCGATCGCGACCTTGGCGGCGGCGACCGGATCGACCGAGGTGGCAAGGCCGACCGGACCGGTGAGCAGGTCGCTCAGGCCGGTATAGGCGGTGCCATCGAGGGCGATGCGGGCGAGGCGGTTCTTCGTAACCTTGTAGGTCGCGCCGGCTTCGCGCATCTTCTGGCGCAGGACGGTCGACTGGGCGACGGTCATGCCAAGGTTGCGGGTCACGACGACCACGCCAACCTGTGCCAGCTCTGCGTTCAGCGCGGAAACGACCTCAGCTTTCTGATTACGATCCATGCCATTACTCCACTTCATGTCCGCGGGCGGACCCGCAGACGGCTTCGAACCCGCGCCGGAAGGCACGGGGTGTTAAGGTCCGAAGGGGAGAGATCGACCGGCCCATGTCCCAAGGAAACAGGCGGACGCCGAATCGGGCATGTCCGCCCGTCCGGCAAAGAGCTTTTCCCCGTCTAGGCTGGACATTAAGAAGGGCAAATCCCCTTCACCAACTGTCTCGGACGGAAGACCGGAGGCGCAAGGCCGCCGATCTGCTGGGGGCGCGCATAGGCGAAAACGCGGGCGCTGTCACGCGGAAAGTGGGGCGGGGCGGGGTCTCGGTTGCGCGTCTCCTACGAAGTTCACACCGTTGTCGGGGTTTTTCGACGGGAAATGTGGAAAAATCGGAGATCGCGCGCCTGCGACGCGCCGCCGACGCGCCTGTTGGGTCATGGTTGGGTGTCGGTTGGGTCACGTTTGGGTCACGGTGGCGCGTCTGTTGGGTCACAATGGCGCGCCTGCGGTTGGGCGGGGGTGCGGGTGGGGAGAAGGGGCGGCGCGGTCCATCGGTTAGGGTGGAGCAGAGAAATTCCTATTAGGGAAGGGGGAGGACGAGAATGGTGGATTCAGGATGGCTGCTTTCGAGAAGGCGGGTGTCAGCAGATGTCGGCTTCCAGGGTCGATTGGCTTCTCCCATCGTTGGTTTCCGTTCCGTCGACTCGCCTACCCGCCATCCAGCAGAAGTGATTTTTATGGTTGCTTATAGCGGTGCGCTTTTAGAAAATTTGTGCTTAGTTGAGCTCGACCTATGCCGAAAGTTAATCCTGATATCCTAACGTGGGCACGCGAGAGTGCCGGGTTTGACGTCGCCGAAGCGGCGCGATCAATTGGCCTGACCGGCGCTAACGCCATTAATGCGCTCGTCGAGATGGAGGCGGGAGAGAGGCAGCCAAGCCGCCGACAGTTGGCCGAGATGGCGAAAAAATATCGTCGTCCTTTGCTGACGTTCTACCTTTCCGAGCCGCCCGAGCCGGGTCCGCGCACGCATGACTTCCGCACGGTTCCCGAACAACGTCTTGGGAGTCAGTCGTTGGTCAACGCTTTGGTGCGTGATGTGAAAGCGCGCCAAGCCATCGTCGCGAGTGCGCTCGAGAATGCACAAGAAGCCGAGCCCCTCGGCATTGTTGGCTCAATGCGTGTTCAGGATGGACCCGCTCAGCTTGCCAACGCGATGATGGAAGCCCTTGGGGTCACTCGGGAAGATTTCCGCGCGGCGCGCAGCAACGATGATGCGTTTCGCTTGCTCCGTGACGCAACCGAGCGCGCGGGTGTCTTCGTAATTCTGATGGGAAATCTTGGCACATTTCACACAGCCATAGATGCCGAGGTTTTCCGTGGCTTGGCCATAGCTGATCCTATCGCGCCCATAATCGTCATTAACGAAAATGACGCACGGGCGGCGTGGACATTTACCCTTCTCCACGAGCTTGGGCACATCTTCATTGGGCAGAGCGGCATCAGCGGCTATCGGGCTGAACTCGATGTCAAACGGCGTTCAAAAGGGACCCCCGATCGGCGTCGAAGAGGGACCCCCTTTTCAGATAATATGATGCTGGTTTGTTGAAGATGGCCTTGCGCTGCGTGCGGCGGAGGGCGGGCGTAGCCCGA
>Ga0233425_10003083_pt1 | contig 31190 bp, 25 predicted proteins | sample Watercolumn_Towu_2_FD_181712 | JGI IMG/M metagenome (GOLD analysis project Ga0233425, IMG submission 181712) | Freshwater microbial communities from Lake Towuti, South Sulawesi, Indonesia - Watercolumn_Towuti2014_140_MG | ecosystem: Environmental > Aquatic > Freshwater > Lake | place... | reverse complement strand
CCCGCGTTGCAGCGTCCACTGGAGTTGGGAGCGGATCTCGTCCTGCACTCCACCACGAAGTACATCGGAGGCCATAGCGACGTTGTCGGCGGGTTCATCGGCACGAACTCACCCGAGTGGCACGAGCGACTGAAGTTCCTGCAGAACGCTGTGGGCGGCGTGCCCGGGCCGTTCGATGCGTGGCTGACGTTGCGCGGCTTGAAAACGCTGGCGCTGCGCATGGAGACGCATTGCCGCAATGCGCAAGGCATCGCGGAGTGGCTTTCAGGTGATGCTCGCGTCGAGAGTGTTCTCTATCCGGGCTTGTCCGCTCATCCCGGGCATTCGGTGCATGCGCAGCAAGCCTCTGGCGGCGGAGGCGTGATCAGCTTCCGCGTCAGAGGAGGCCTCGAATCTGCGCGCCGAGTCTGCTCCGCAACCAAACTCTTCTTCCTCGCAGAATCGCTTGGTGGCGTTGAAAGCTTGATCGAGCATCCAGCCATCATGACCCACGCATCCGTACCCGCGGAGCAGCGCCAAGCGCGCGGCATCGGCGACAATCTCCTGCGTATTTCCGTAGGGATTGAGCATCTCGAAGACCTACGCGCAGACCTCAACCAAGCGTTGTCGCAAGCCTAGTGCGCTTGCCTCGCGGCAAGAATGGGGCGATTCTGTGCATAGAACGCCACGCTTCATGACATCGCAGGGATCGACAACCAACACCAGCAGCTCATTCAGCTTCTAGATGAGCTGAATACGGCCATGCTGGCGGGGAATGGGCGCGCCGCAAGAGTCGATCTTCATCAAGATTTCAGCCCGACGCAGTTCGTGTTCGTGACCACACAAAACGCAGGGCACAACATGCGTGTGCAACAAGATGCTTGTGCGGACTAAGATCCGCCGGCTTCACCCTCCGAGTAGCGTCAAGAATCTAGTCTTCATGTCACGGCGCAATCACGTTGAACAATTTCTCGTTGAAGTAGATCAGCAACACGAGCAACTCCTCGCGTTGCATCGGAGCGCCATTCAAGCCTTGTTGAGCGGAAATCGAGGCCGAGCTCGAGCAGAATTGCTGGCTCTGCACGAGGCCTCGGCGCAGCACTTCTTGTTCGAAGAACAACAGTTCGCGTTGATTAGATACAACGACGCGGAGTTGCACCGCAGAGAGCACGCGGAAAGCATCGCCGAGTTGGAAGCGATTCTCGAGCTAGATGATGAACAAAGTGCTGTCGCGGCTGCGCGAGTCGCCGCCAGCGCTAGCAGGATTGTGGCCCACCTCTTGGGTTTCGACGCGCAATTCATGGAATTGCTCAGGACAACCGAGGAGCAGCGGCGTTGGCGGCAAGCCGTCCAAGACACGGACTCAAGTCACGTGTTCGAGAATGCCCGAGAGGTGTTGTCCGACGAGTGACTCGCACGGCTCGGGATGAGTGCAGCAGCATGGGGGCGTGTCTCTAGGCTCTCGCTGAGCGTTCGTCAGCCCCGAAACCGCGGCCCCAACACGGGGTCGAATGCCATGGACCACCTGGGCGCATCCACAACGCACAAACACGATTCAAACAGTGAAATTTCATGCACTTGCGGCATTACAGAGCCGCACAGCTATTGACGAGAGACGCTCTTTTGACCTAAACTAAGGGTGCCCCGTTCGAAGAGTCCGTGCGCCAAGGAGCGAGACAGCAGCTCAACCAAGCTGTCGTTTCCTGATGGGTGGCGTGGGAGGTGCAGAGTGACTCTCGTCAGCCGGGGACGAGCGAATCCATGCCCACCAGCGAACTGATGCACAGCGAAGGGATCATTCGGCGCCTGAAGAAGGGGTCCCCCATCGTTCTCCAGAAAGAGACGATCCGCCTGCCCCGTTTCACGGAAATCCGAGAGATTCACCCCAAGGAAGTCGGCGGGTCGGGCAAGGACTTTCTAGTTCTAGCTCGGAGCCGCACAGCGACTTGGGCCCTGTTTCCGTGCCCCAAGAAGAACGGGTTCGGCCTTACGGACGCCAAGGGCGTGATGAAGATCCTAGACGCTCTGCAGGAAGAGAACCCCGCCAAGCCTGTGAAGGGCTATGTCTTGGTTGAAGGCCCCGTGGAATCAAAGGCCGCGGAGCTTCTCGAAGGCAAGGGGCACCTCGCGAGCACCGTAGCCGAGTAGCCACCAAGGGCCGCGAGCTCCTACTTGCTCTGCCCGTAGCGCGCCGCGATGCGTTGGTAGGCATCGCGGAACGGCAGGCCATCCTCTAGCACGAGCTTGCAGGCTTCCTCTGTCGCATAGAGCGAGGGGTCCATCGCCGCAGCGCAGCGCTCGGGGTCAAAACGAACACCTGAAAGCGCATGGGTCAGAATGCCGGTGCAGGCGCTGGCCGCGTCCGCCATACGGAACAGCGGCGCTTTGATGAGTTGTAGATCGCGGTGGTAGCCGCTGGTGAGTTTCACCGGCACGTTGAGCACCGCGAGCAAATCGGCGGAAGCCTGCGCCGAACGCGCGCGCAGCAACTCAAAGACGTCCGGATTGCGCTTCTGCGGCATGATCGACGAGCCGGTGGTGAACTCCTGTGGCAGGCGCACGAATGCGAATTCACTGGTGGCATAGAGGCACAGATCGCTGGCCATGCGTCCAATGTCTTGCAGCAACAGCGAGGCCTCGAAGGCAAACGAAGCCTCCGCTTTGCCGCGGGAGAGCTGACAGGCCGTAACGGGTTCCTGTGCGCCATCGAAGCCCAGTTCGCGGCTAGTGGCCTCGCGGTCAAGCGGAAGGAAGGGGACGCCATAACCAGCGGCCGAACCGAGGGGACAGGTCGCCACGCGCTCTAGCAAGCGTCGAAGACTCGCCGCATCATCGCGGAACTCGGTGGCGAAGCCGCCCGCCCACAGACCCACACTAGAGGGCATAGCGCGCTGCATGTGGGTGTAGCCGGGGAGCAGCACGGAACTCTCGCGCCTAGCGAGGGCATCCGCGGCCTCGGCGAGGGCATCCACCATGACGGCCAAAGTGGTGATCTCCTCACGCAACCAAAGACGCATGGCCGTCAACACCTGATCGTTGCGGCTGCGGCCGAGATGCACACGCTTTCCTGCTTCACCGAGCTTCGCCACCAGGCGCGCCTCTAAGGCGGTGTGCGCATCCTCTTCCTCGCGGGCGATGGCCCACTCGCCACGGGCGTGCGCCGCGCCCAATTCATCTAGCGTGCGCGCAATGGCTTCGGCATCCGCAGCTGACAGCAGGCCCTGTTTGGCGAGCATGCGCGCATGGGCCACGGAAGCCCTCACGTCGTGAGCCACCAGACGTTGATCGAGAATCCAATCGTCACCGACGGTGAAATGCAGAATAGCGCTATCCACCGGTGAGCCCTTGTCCCAGAGTCTCGTCATGCGCGCACCTCGGCTGAGAATGATTGAACAAGAGCGCGATAGAAGCGGACGCCCTCCAACAACTCCGCAGCTTCCACAAACTCATCGGCGGTGTGCGAGCGAGCGCTGTCCCCAGGCCCGCACTTGATGACATTGGAGCCACGGAAGTACACCATGTCAGACATGGTGCGTGAACCGTATTGGCGCGCATGGGGTCGCGCGGATTGCGCGGCGCGCACAATGGCGGCGCTCTGGTCGCAAGCGCAAGGCAACAAGCGTTCCGAGTGCACGCGCACTCCGCCGCGGACGAGATCGCGAACGCGGCGCGTGAGTTCAGCGGGCGAAAGCGTTGGCGTGGTGCGCAGATCAAGCCAAGCTTGTGCATGAGCAGGAACCATGTTCCGGCGTTGCCCCGCCGAAGCCATGGTGGGCTCCAAGGTGGTGCGGCCTAGGAGAGGATCCTCAGAACCCAGATCAACATTCTCTAGGGCCACAAGATCACGAGCGAGTGAGCGCAAGGCATTGCGCGCGCCCAATGCGGCGGCATTCGCAGAATGGCAGGCATCGCCTTCGGCGCTGAGCTCGAGAATGAGCATCCCCTTTTGCGCGACGGCAATGTCGAGGCTAGTGGGTTCACCCACCACGATGCCCTCGGGTATCCAACCTCGCTCTTGCAGTGCTGGCCAAGCCAATTCGGTGCCCTTGCCGCCCGTTTCCTCTTCGGCCACGAGGAGCAATCCACACTCCACGGGACCGCCGTGAGCCAAGACATCAAGGAACGCGGCCATCATTGCGGCCACGGACGCCTTCGCATCATTGCTGCCAAGGCCGAACAGACGCGAGCCTTCACGGGTGAGAGTGTGAGGCGGCCTAGTCCAGCCCGGCGCAGGTGGCACAGTGTCCAAGTGGCTCGTGAGTAGGAGGCGTGGCCCCGCACCCGCGCGGGCGAACACGTTCACACCCATGCGTTCAACCTGTGCACCGTGCTTGCTGAGATACGAAGCCACTCGATCTGCGAGCGCCTCTTCTTCGTGAGAGAGCGAGGGCGTCTCCACGAGCAACTGGTGCAGGGCGAAGATGTCGGTGTCAGTGAGTGTCACGAGGCAGGCTCGGCACTAGCGAGCAGAGTCTGGATGCGCGACTGAGGCTGCATTTCTTCCGGCAGCAGCGCGCTGGTGTCTAGCACCACCAAAGTGCCACAACCTTCATTGGTGAAGACCTCGGTCAGCAGTCCGTCCTCGATACGGAAGCTCACGACATGTACGCGGGGCACGCCGCCGTAGAGCGCATCCTTGATGGCCGCGGTCTTGGGCAGCATTCCGCCCGAGAGAGCGCCTTGCTCGTGGAGCGCATTGAGGCCCTTGATGTCGGTGTAGGAGATCAGGCTCGCGCTGTCCGCAGCATTGCGGAGGATGCCCGGCACACCTGTGACCAACAACAGTTTCTCGGCGTGCAGTTCCACCGCGAGTCGTGCCGCAATGACATCGGCATTGAGGTTGAGAAGCTGACCATCATCATCTGCGGAGATGGGGCTCACCACAGGCAGCATGTCGTCGCTGAGCAGCTTCTGGATGAACGCCGCGTTGATGGACACGATGTCGCCCACCATGCCCCAGTCGGTTGTGCTGCCGTCGGCCTCACGCTTCGGTGGGCGCTTCCTTGCGCGCACGAGCCCGCAGTCCACGCCGCTGATGCCAATCGCGGGGACCTTCAGCGCCCGCGCTGCGGCGAGTACGGCAGTGTTCACCGAGCCAGAGAGCGTCATGGCCATGAGTTCGAGCATGGCCGGGCTGGTCACGCGACGACCCTGCACGAAATGTGATTCCACACCGAGCTTCGCGGCGAGGTCCGTCGCTTGAGCCCCGCCACCATGCACCAGCACGATGTGAATTCCCAATTGATGCAGAATGCCCAATTGCTCGACGAGCGCGCGTGTGCTTGCGGGTGAAGTGAACACTTCGCCGCTGGCCTTCACCACGAAGGTCTTGCCTTGGTAGAGCCGCAGATAAGGGATGGCGCGCCGCAAAGCAGCGATGGCCAAGGTGGGTGAATGATCGGATGCCATGGTTCAGCGAACTCCCAATAGCGATAGCAGCACTGCCTTTTGCGCGTGCAGGCGATTGCCCGCCTGTTGGATGACTCGGCTGCGCGGGCCATCCAGCACTTCGTCCTTCACCTTCACATTGCGACGCACAGGCAAGCAGTGCATGAACACCGCGTCCTTATGCGCCGGTTGAAACCAATCCTCGGCCACACACCACTCGCGCAATGGCGCGCGCAGGACGGCCTCTCGCTCGCTCGCTCCGTAGCAACTCGGCGCCTGCCAAGACTTGGCATAGAGCACGTGGGCGCCATCGAGGCCATCCCGCCGGTCGGCGGTTTCGCGCACACTGCCACCCGAGCGCGCGGCCTCAGCGCGCGCAAGATTCATCACCTCGCTCGGGAGGCTGTAGCCGTCGGGGCGCAAGACTGTCACATCCATGCCACGGCGCGCGGCCATGGTGAGGGCCGCGGTGGGCACAGCCAACGGCAGAGCCTTCGGATGCCAAGCCCAAGACAAGGTGAATCGCCCGCCACGTGCGGGGATGTCGAGATCGTCGAGGGTCTTCCAATCCGCTAGGGCCTGACATGGATGGTCCACAGCAGACTCCATGTTGATGAGGGGCTTGGTGGCGTGGCGTGCGAAGGCAGACAGCACCGGTTCGGTGAGATCCTGCGCAAGGTCTTTTCCGCCAGCAAAACAGCGCACCCCAAGAATGTCCGCGTATTGCCCGAGCACGGGAACCGCTTCGCGCACATGTTCCGCCGCGGCGCCATCCATCACCACGCCATCCTCAGTTTCCAAGGCCCAGGTGCCCTGGCCAGGAGTAATGACGAATGACGATCCGCCGAGTTGGGCCATGCCGGCTTGGAAGCTCGACAACGTTCGCAGAGACGGGTTCAGAAAAACAAGGCCCAAGACACGGCCCTTGAGCGCATCGCTCACGGGCTCGCGCTGCACGGCACGCGCACGTTCAAGCAGACCGTGCAGCTCCGCATCGGTGAGTTGTGGAAGATGCAAGAAGTTCTTCACGCGCGAATCTCCGCCAGCACGGCAGCCAGCTTGCGCACATGAGATTCTTCGATGATGAGAGGCGGCATGACGCGCAGGGTGTGGGCATCACCGCTGCCACCGACAAATATGCCGCGCTCCAGCAATTCTGGAATCACGTCCTTGGTGGGCCGCGAGAGCACGAGCCCTGTGAGCAGACCGCGGCCCTGGATGCGCTGCACCGGTCCAACCATGCAGGTGGCGCGGAGGAGTTCGCCCATGGCGCGGACATGGGCGAGGAACCCCGGTGATGCGAGCGCCTTGGCGACGACGGAGATGAGCGCGCAGGCCATGGGGCCACCGCCAAATGTCGTGCCGAGGTCTCCGGGCTTCAACACCGCAGCAATGCGCTGCGGCATGAGCAGCGCACCTGCGGGGAAACCGCCCGCAAGCCCCTTGGCTACTGTGATCAAATCCGGAACGACGCCGGCGGCCTCAATGGCGAAGTTGTAGCCGGTGCGCCCGAGCCCACATTGCACTTCATCTGCGAGCAGCAACGCGCCGCGCTCGCGCGTCAGCGTGCGCACAGCCCGCAGGAAATCGAGATCAAGATCGCGGGCTCCGCTCTGGCCTTGCACGGGCTCGAGAATCACGGCTGCGACGGTGCTGTCGAGAGCGGCCTCGAGGGCTTTGGGATCTGAGGCCGAAACGCGCGTGACGTCAAAGGGCGTGCGCGGAAAGCCGTACCAAGGCGCTGCGTCGTAGGTGCAGGCCGAAGCCGCCGCGGTGCGCCCGTGCCAACCGCCCTCAAGACAAATCACGCGCGAACGACCTGTGACGCGGAAAGCCACACGCAGAGCATTTTCGTTGGCCTCCGCGCCGGAGTTCACAAAGAACGCGCGATCAATGTCGCCTGGCGCGAGCCGCGTCAGATCTGCGGCTGCTTCGCGACGCACATCCAAATCCACAAGGTTGGTTTGGAAGAACAACCGAGTGGCCTGTGCATTCAATGCAGACAGCAGCCCCGCGTGGCGATATCCGAGAATGGCCACCGCGTGACCGCCGTAGAAGTCAATGAGCTCGCGCCCGTCTTTGGTGTGCACGACGCAGCCATTGCCATCAACGAGTTCAACGCCGAGGCGCTTGTAGACCGCCGCTTCCATGCCAGTCTTGGGCGCATTGGTTTCCATCATGTCCGCACAGGTCCTTTCAATTCCAACCCGGCCCAGGGATCAAGAGGCCTTCCGTGTCAGGAAACCCAAATAGGCGATTCATCCATTGCACGGCGCCGCCTGCCGCGCCCTTGGTGAGGTTGTCGATCACGGACACAACCACGACCTCGCGTCCGCGTACGTCAGCAAAGATGCGGCAGAGATTCGTGCCAACAACATCTTTGAGGGAGGGCGGTGTGTTTTCGACGCGCACAAATGCTGCGTCGGACCAGAATGCGCGAAGTTGCTCACGAAGCACAGCTCCGCTCATGGGCTCTTTCAGCGTGGCATGGATGGCGGCGTGAATGCCTCGCGCAAAGGGCCCGCTGGTGGGCACGAACAGGACTTCCGGCAGAGGGCCACCACCACCGATGAGTCGCTGCATCTCCGGTTCGTGTCGATGCGCGAAAGGCGAATAGACGCGCATGTTGCCGTGACGCCATGGGTGATGCGTTGCGGCCACAGGCTCACGTCCGCTGCCGGTGCTGCCGGTCACGGCGCTGGCGAAATACGGGCCGGTGGCAAGGCCAAGAGCCTGCAAGGGCCGGCACGCCAAGGTGACAGCGGTGGTGAAACAGCCGGGATGGGCGATGAGCTGAGCGGGCACACCTGCGACGAGTTCAGGCAGCGCGCACACCGCTGTCGCCAACAGTTCAGGCGCGGGATGCGGCTTCCCGTACACCGCTGCGTGCAGGGCCGCGTCCCCGAGCCGAAGATCCGCCGAGCTATCCACAATGCGCAAGTCTGCACCGCGCTCGCGCGCAAGCGTCATCCATTCCTGAATGCGCGGAGCAGACTCGCCGTGGGGCAGCGCAGAAAACAAGGCCACACACGCGCCGCTCTCGAGACTTGCCTTGGCTTCCAAGGCGGACGAAAACCGCGCATGAGTGTGAGTCGGCGCCAAGTGCGGGAATGCGGCCGCGATGTCAGAACCAGCATTCGATTCCGACACGGCGTGGGAGAGCGCGAAGCGCGGGTGTATGGCCAGTAGCCGTAGCAACTCGGCTCCGACATAGCCCGCGGACCCTAGGATGATGGCCGGAACGCGCTCAGCCACGGCTATTCGCGCTTTCAGGCGTAGTGATGCCAGCAGCCAGCAGCATGGCGTTCGCGAACTCCGCGCTGGAAGTGCGCGCATTCAAACCCTTAGCCCCCATGCGATCGCGCAGCAAGTCGGTACCCGCGGCGTTATCCGTGGCCGGCCCAGTGATGACGTTGGGTGTGATGCCGTATTCACGGCGCAAGCGCTCCAGCCCGCCCCAGGCCGCGACCGGATCTGTCGCTGCTAGCGCCATCGCGGAAAAGGCCCCGCGAATGTCCTCTGCTTCGAGGATCGCATCCACTCCGTAGTCACCGAGGAGGCCGTCACCAAGCTCTAGCACGATCACATCCACGCGCTCTTCCGCGAGCCGATTGAGCATGGCGCGCGTGAGTGCTGGCGCGTTGGCGCGTTGCGTCGTGACGATGCCGAAATCGGTGAACATCACCACAGGGCTCGCGCCAGCGTCTTCCATGCCGAGGATGTCGCGGCGCAGGGAAACGCCGGTGGCCTTGGCTGCTGCCACGCGTAGCCGACGGCGAGTGAATTCCTGCACCAAGGCTTGGCAGGCCTGCGTCTTTCCAGCATTCATGCAGGTGCCCACGACGGCCACCACGGGAATGCCGCGCAATTCAAGTTTGGTGGCCAGCGGCGGCAAGCCATAGCCAATATTGGCCGGCACACCGACGCGCTCACCGAGCCACGGGAAATGGAGAACCTGCCCGAGCACTTCGCATTCGAAGGGTTGCCCGATGTCAGGGTTCACGGAAGTGCAGTTCCCGAGCACGCCACCTAGGTTCAGCACGTTGATGCGATCACCAGTGGCGAGCTTCTCGGGAATGCGCCCGGCATAACCTGCGAGCGCCCGCCGATGCCCGAGACAACCAGCAATGACATCGCCGGGCTTGAGCGCGGAGAAGCGGCCCGTAGGCAGCTCCAAGGTGTTGTAGGTGGACTTACGCGTGAGGATCCGCACTGCGATCACGTCGCCTTCACGGCAGGCGTATTCGTCAGAGACCTTGACCTCGCGCGCCAGGCGCGCATTGAGAGTGACCGACGCAATCTTGTCGAGAACGACAGCTCTCACGAAGCACCTCCTCCGGCGCGCTGATGCAACATGCCGGGTAGCGCAAGCAGGCGCGAGAAGCCGCGCGCATCTTCGGGAGACCATTCACCCACGGCCTCACCGTAGACAGAGCGCGAGGCATCGCGCAACGAATAGGGGGATGTCACGCCCTCAACAAAGAACGACCCGCTGCGGAAGAGCAAATGCACTTCTCCCTTCACGCGCGCCTGAGTGCTCGTGAACAAGGCCTCCATGTCGCGGCAAGTGGGTTCAAGGAATTGGCCTTCGTGCACGAGGTCGCCGTACATGCGCGCAACGCCATCCTTCAATTGCTGCTGACGCGCTGTGAGGGTCAGTTTCTCCAGCTCGCGATGGGCGGTGATCAACGTGATGGCTGCGGGCGCTTCGAACGCCACGCGGCCTTTCATGCCCAAGATCGTGTCGCCGAGATGAATGCCGCGGCCGATGCCGAAGGGCGCTGCGAGCGCATCGAGCGCTTCGATCAGCGCCACCGCATTCATAGCCTTGCCATCTAGCGCCACGGGTTCGCCAGCCTCGAAGGCAATGCTGTGACGCTCCTCGGCCCGCGGTTTTTCGAAGGCGCCGCGGGTGCGCACCCAAGCGTCCTCCGGCAGAGACTCGCGAGTATTCGTGGTTTCCTTGCCTCCGATGGTCACGCCCCAGAGGCCCGAATTCACGGAGTAGGCTGCACCGAACTTCGGCACAGGCATTCCGCGCTTCTCGAGGAAATCCACCTCGTCTTGGCGCGAGGGATGTAGATCACGAATGGGCGCGATGATGGCCAGCTCTGGTGCAACCGTGCGCAAGGCCACCTCAAAACGAACCTGATCGTTGCCGGCCGCCGTGCAGCCATGGGCGATAGACGTGGCCCCAAGCTCACGGGCCACGCGCGCGACCTCTCGCGCCTGAAGACTGCGCTCAGCGCCGACGCACAGTGGGTAGACATGGCCGCGGAGCACATTGCCCATCACTAGGAAGCGCAGGAGCTCCTGCCATAGCCGTGCGCGGCCATCGACAAAGAGGTGGCGTTCGGCTCCGAGAGTCATGGCGCGGCGCTCAAGGTCAGCGCGTTCAAGGGCGTTCATGCCCCCCACATCCACGGTCACCGTGGTCACGCGGAGTTTCTTCTCTTCGCGCAGCCAAGGGATGCACCACGACGTGTCGAGTCCGCCCGAATAAGCGAGCACACAGAGGTCAGACATGAGAGTGAATCCTGAAGAGGGCTTGGAGGCGCTCCGCCACATGAGTGGTGGCGCGCAGGCCTGTGGTCGCAACGAATAAGGTGTCGTCCCCAGCCACCGTCCCCACCACCTCGGGCCAGCCAGCGGTGTCGATGGCTAAGCCAACGCGGGACGCACCCCCCGGGACACAACGCACCACAAGGAGGTGCGGCCCCGCGGGAAGGGCGGATCGGAAGAGGGGGGCTAGGTCTGCAAACGGCGTGGAATCTGCAGCGTCCGTGAGCTGGGGCTCGGGCAGGCAATATCGGCCGGCCCTCTTGGCCACCTGCAGCTCGCGCAGATCCCGGCAAATGCTGGACTGTGTGACCAGAATGTTTTGTCGTGCAAGAGCTTGCACAAGCTCGTCCTGATTACGGACATCCTCTGTCTGGAGGATCTCGCGGAGGATTTGGAGGCGTCTGTCGCGCATGGGCTCGAGCAATGTGTCGGCATATTATGCGCATGAACATGACAGCGCAAGCATAGTTTGCAAGAAAACGGGCCCAGCGGAGAGAGTGCGGATGGGGCCAGATTGCGACTCGGAGCGGCGCGGTTGGTTCGGGTGGGTCGGACGCGTTCAGCGCGGCCCGGGAAAGGCGCTCACGTACTGGATCTTGAAGTCGGGGAAGTGCTGCACGAGCTCGATCTTGAAGTCGGGGAAGACGTCCACGATTTGCCACTTGCCCGCGCTGTCGGCGAAGGCCGAGACCTTCTGCACGCGGAGGTCGGGAAACGCATCGACGACCTGCACCTTGTAGTCCGCGAAGCAGTCCACGAACTGGATCTTGCCGTAGATCTTGGAGACATCGACTTGGCAAGGAGACGACTCGCGCGCACTCGAGGCCGCGAACAGGAACAGCGTGAGGCAGAGGCCAACGACCCGCAGTGATGGATGCATGAGAGTGTCTCCCGCGATCTGGTGCACTGCTGATCCTCACATGCCCGCCCCTCGTCTGTCAATGCCGCGTGACCGAGAGCTGGTTACATTCGCCGCGTGCGTTGGACAGGTCGCATCAACAGATTCCTTCTCCGCAGCCGCAGCATGGCTTGGTGCACGGGCTGGTTTGTCCGCCTGTGGATGAAGAGCCTGCGCTATCGCGTGCACGGTTGGCAAGAAGTGCAGGCGGCTCTTGGTGGCAAGGGCTTCGTCTTGGTGCTTTGGCACGACAGCTTGCTCCTGCCGCTCGGGCACGATGTGCGCAAAGGCATGTTGGCACTGGTCAGCCCAGATCGGGACGGCGAATTCCTCGTGCAAGTCTTGCGCCGCCAAGGTGTGGGCGCTGTGCGCGGCAGCAGCACGCGCAGCGGAGTGCGCGCGTTGCGCGATTCACTCGCGGCGTTGCAACAGGGCGCCAGCCTCGCGTTGACACCGGACGGGCCTAGAGGGCCGCGGCGCACGATTCAGCACGGCGCGCTCTGGCTAGCAACGCAAGCCGAGTTGCCGCTGGTTGTGGTGGGAGCAGTCGCCGAGAATGCGTGGTACGCGCGCTCGTGGGACCGCATGTGCGTGCCGCGACCATGGACCCGCGTCGCACTCAGCTTTTCGCAGCCATTGAGAGTGAGTCGTGAAGAACTCGAGGCCGATGCGTCGGGCGCTTGCGCGCGGATCGCAGACGCATGTGCATCAGCCGAATCCAACGCGCGGCAAGTCCTCGGAACGAAAACCACATGAACACCCTGGTCTTAGAACTCAACCGAGCCGCAGCTATTGCGCTGCGCGACGAACTCGAGCGCGCGGGCTACGAGTTTCGCGAAGTTGATCACGCGCTGTTCGCGGCCAAGGGCGAGCACGTGAACGTGGTCTGCTACACCAGCGGGAAACTCGTGGTTCAGGGCAAGGGCATTCCAGACTTCCGCCTCCAGCGCCTCGGCAACGCCATGCCGCGTCCCAAGGCCACGCTTAAGAGGGCGCTCATCGGCGCAGATGAAGCCGGCAAGGGAGACTACTTCGGGCCGCTCGTCGTCGCTGCGTGCGCGCTGAGTCCTGAGCTCGAGCCCTTTCTTGATGAAGTTCCTCTGGTGGACAGCAAGCTCCTCTCGGATGGGCAAGCCATCACTGCGGCGGATTCACTCGCCACCGTGCTGCCTCACGAAGTCATCGTGATCGGGCCGCGTCGCTACAACGAGCTTTACGAGCAATTCGGAAACCTAAACAAACTCCTCGCATGGGCGCATGCGCGAGCGATCGCTGCCGTGGCGCAGAAGAGCGGCGTCAAGGATGTGCTCCTCGATCAGTTCACAACGCAGCCTCTCGTGCAGCACAACCTCGACCGCGCGAATGTGGACGTGAACTTAGAGATGCGCACGAAAGCGGAGAACAATCCCGCAGTCGCGGCGGCCAGCATTCTTGCGCGCGCAGGATTCCTCAAGGGATTGAAGCGCCTTGAACAAGAGTTCGGCGTGCGTCTCGCCAAGGGCGCAGGCAGTCCGGTGCTCAAAGCTGGGCGCGAGCTGATCGCGGCCAAGGGCCGCCGCATGTTGGATGATGTGGCCAAGCTCCACTTCAAGACCACCATCGACATCGGTGGTTAGGCCGCTCGTGCAGCGCGCAAGCCGCGCTTCGTTTGTTGGGCGCATGGCTGCTGTGCTGCGCGAACGACAGGTCGCGGGCTAGACTTCGTTCATGGGTTGGCGCGGCCTGCTCTTGTTGGTGGTGATTGCTGTGTGCGGACCCGCGCAAGTTGTCTTGCATGGTCCAGGGCTCGAAATCCGCTGCACAGAATCCGCGCGCGGCGCAGGCGTGGCCATGCTCAATGCTTGGGCAGACGCTCGCGCGCGCGTGCAAGCTGCGCTCGGACTTCCTCCACCAACTCAAACGGTGCTTGAGCTCGTGCCCGATGCGGAATCTCTCGTCGCGCAAGTTCGTGCAAGCACGGGCTCGGAGCTTCAGGGTTGGGTCGCGGGCGTAGCGCTCGGCGCTGAGGGGCGCATGCTCATTCGCACCGACAGCAACTCCGGCGCGCTGCAACGGGTGGAAGGCATCCTCACGCACGAGCTCGCACACTTGGCACTGGCGGCGGCGCGGCAGCGAGCACAGGCGCCACCGGTTCCCCGCTGGTTAGACGAAGGTCTCGCGCAGGTGGCCGAGGGGCGGATGTTCCGCGAAGGCAACCCCGCGCTGGAGATGCGAGCATTCTTTCACACCCTTCTAGACCTCAACGACTTGGTCGCGGACTTTCCCGCAAGCGAAGGCGGCAGCGCGCTGGCCTACGCGCAAGCGGAGGCCTTCGTGCGCTGGTTGGGTCACCAAAGAGCGCGTGGCTTGCCGGAGTTTGTGGCCCTACTGGCGGAGGGAGCCGATTGCGATGCAGCCGTGCGTGCCCACACGGGCCTCTCCCTTGAAGAAGCGCTGGGCGCCTTCGAGCGCGAGTTGCGCGCAGATCGCTCGTGGGTGCTCGGCGCGTTGCTGGAGATCGGGTTCGGAGCATTCATCGCGATCGTCTGTGTTTTTGCGGTGGCACGCTTCGTTCGCCGTCGGCGCGAGCTGATGGCTCGCATGGAGGCTGAAGAAGCTCTCGCTGCGAGCCAGACTCACAGTGTCGACGAGAATCTCCCGAGTGATGCGGCCAGCAGCGCTCGAGAGACCGAGCCACGGCCGCTGCGGCGTCACGTTGTGCGCGGATTTGGGCTGCGGCGTTTGAAGCCGGGAGAAGAAGAGCCGCCGCTATGAATCGCTGAGGCGCTTGGCGAGTTGCTCAGGCCGTGGGAGTGGGCGCGGACGCAGGCGCAGGCACAACTTCGAACAAGTAGCCTGCCGGATCGCGGACCACGAAGGATTTCGATTCGAGGTTCTCGCTGACTAGCGCACCGTCCATGCGCTTTGCGCGCTTCTTGCAGGCTTCGAAATCGCTGACGCGCACCACGAAGAGCGCACCCCAGCCGCGGTTCCTCTCAACGGGACCGTATCCGTAGAGCTTTCGCTCCTCTTTGCTGAGGTCGTCTTGGAACGCCAGCACGATCTCCCCGAGGCGCAACTCCGCGTAGTGGCCATCCTTCGTCTTGCGCTCCACTCGCCGCTGGAACAACCGCGCGTGGAAGGCAGAGGTGGCTGAGGGATTCGGGCACGCAAGCATGACGTAGCTCATGGCAACCTCTGGCAGCGGGACGGCTCCGCCCGGGCGAGCGGGTGGAGTCAAGGAAGTTGATGCAACCGCGACGCTGGCAGCAGCGGGCGCGGCAGCGAGGCCCTTGCTCGGGGCAGGTTCCGACGGGACAGACTTCGCAGGGTTCCGTGGCGGAGGCTTTCTCCCCAGCAAGTTGGGCACCACCGCGACATCAGCGCCGCCGTCCAAGATGCGTCGCGTCTCGTCGATGAGAGGCAACAGATCCGGCATGCGTTCGCCCTTCAAGACGATGCTGATGGTGGTGGCAGAATCCCCGGCTCCAAGGAAGGCGATGTACAAGTCCTTGACGCGCTTCAGTGTTTCAACACACTGATGGGACATAGACTTGCTGCGCTCGGGCGGGCCGTTGAAGCGGTATTCCTGTGTCGGGAAATGCACCCGAAACGAGAGCAAAGGAACGAGGACGTTGTCGATCGGGCCTTCGAAGCCCAAGGTGATGGTGTGCTTGGTCTGATGGAAGCGCAGCGCCGTCTTGGGGTGACACAGCCAATAAGCTGCCGCCGTACCGACGATACGGTGCATGCGCGTGCGATCATGTTCCAAGTCGCGTTCGACCCGGTGTTGGAGCAGCTCTTGCAAAAAGCGCTCGGCGACCTCTTCCACGGGCGCATCCTCCCCACGAATGGCGGGAGGGTCAACCCTTCGCCCTGAAAGAATGTTGGATCGGCCGGCCGGCGGACGCAGAGCCCGACGTCGCCGATTCCTGCCATAAGCTCATGCCCCGTTGCACACTTCCGGCCTGTGGCCTATATTGAGCGCATCCCCTTCATGAAAGTGTGAGGCGATTCGGGATGGCGGTTCCCGGAGCTTTCACCGAGTGGAGTGCGCCACCCTGCGGCGGCGGCATCTGGGGCGAACGAAGCGAATGCGTGCAAGCGGTTGCGCGTGTTGGCCGAAGCCCGTGTGCGGAAAAGTTCCGGTAGCGGACCTGGGGAGGTTCCGGTGCCCGAACCAAAGCGTCTCTATCTCTTTACAGGTGGCGGCACCGGCGGCCACGTGACGCCTAACTTGGCGATCATGGACGAGCTCAAAGGGCTCGAGCCAGAGGCTCGCTTTCTATATGTCGGTAGCGCGCACGGTTACGAGGCGCGTCTGCCAAATAGCGGAATAGAGACCATTGCGGTTTCTTGCGCGCAATTCACCTCGCCGCGCAGGCCGCTGCGTTTCGCGCTGATGGCGCTGAAACTCCTGCTCGGCACTATTCAGAGTTTCTTCATCTGCATTCGGCGCAGACCTGCGGTGGTGATGGCGACCGGTGGCTATGTCTCGGTGCCGGTGGTTCTTGGCGCGTTCCTCGCACGGCGCCGCATTTTCCTCCACGAACAGAATGTAGAGCCGGGCAAGGCCAATCGTTTCCTTGCGTTTTTCGCCACGCGCGTGGGCACGAGCTTCGCGGAGACGGTGGCGCGCTTCCCGCGCGGCAAGAGTTTCCACACGGGCTACCCGGTGCGGCGAAAGGTCTTCGAAGGCAATGCTGATCGCGCGCGTGAAGCCCTTGGGATTGCGCGCGACGCCAAGGTCGTGTTCTTCGTGGGCGGCAGCATGGGTGCCCGTTCCATCAATCGCGGGGTGGTGGAAGGACTGAAGACGCTGCTGAAGGGCGAGAAGGTGGCTGTGATTCAGTCCACAGGCCTCGCCACGACAGGCGAGTACCAGGCGTTTGAAGACACGCGCGTGCGTCTCCATGGCGAAGGGTTCGAGACGGAAGTGCGTGGTCGATTCATCTGCCGCGATTTCTTTCAGGAGATCGGCGACGTCTACGCCATGGCGGATCTCGTCGTGGCGCGCTCTGGCGCGGGCACGGTGATGGAATTGGCCGCGCTCGGAAAACCCTGTGTTTTGGTGCCAAAAACGGACGCTCCGGGAGATCACCAGCATTTGAATGCGCTGGCTCTCGAACGCACCGGCGCGGCGAAGGTGTTGTTGGAAGAGCGCACAGACGACGGCACCCAACGCATCACGCGTGTGCGCGGCGACCAACTCGCGGGCACGGTGTTGGATCTGCTCTCCGATCCACCGACGCTGCAGCGCATGGCGCGTCGTGCCGAGCGAGCCAATCTCAGCGACGCACTTTCTGTGAATGCCGGAATGCTGCGCAAGCTCGCAGCAGGTGAGCCGCTCATCGAGACCGTGACGGAGAAGGTGCGCATCGGCACCTTGCTGGACTCAAAGGGTCAGGCTCACGAACTCATCTTCCGGTCCACGACCATCGGCACTAGCCCGCTTGCGGATGTGCGCGCATCCTCGAGTACGGGTGCAGCGCGGGCGATCGTCTTGCGCATGCGGCAGGACAAGGCCACCGAGTTTCACCTCTTGCCGCGCCGCGGCCGCATTGAAGTGAATGGCAAACCTGCGCGCGAGCGCACGCGTTTGCGCGTCGAAGACGTGCTGACGGTTGGCGATGACCGCTTCACGCTGATCGTGAATGATCGCGAGGTGAAGCAGCAGGTTGATAGCAGTGGCATCTCCGTGCAAGTCGCGGTCACCAGTGTTGGAACCCTCGTTTCGCGCGTGGCCGGCTTTGCGCGCGAAGCGGTGGCGGTGGCGGTGCTCGGCCTCGGCAATGTGATGGACATCATGGCCCTCGGCCTAGGGGTTACGAATTACCTGCGCGGCGTATTTGCCGAAGTGGCGGTGGACACGGCCTTCATGCCCACCTACATCCACCTTGCGCGCACAGGCCGGCGTGCGGACGCCAATCGGCTGTTCTCCACCATGCTCTTGCTCACCGTGCTCCTGGCAGGTGGCTTGACCGTGGCCGCAATCTGGACCATGCCGCGCTGGCTGGGTTTGATCGCGCCGGGGTTTGTTGAACGCGGACTGATTGACGAAGCCGTGGCCACCACGCGGCTGATGTTCCCGTACCTCGTGCTGGTCGCCGTGGCGGCTCTCTTCGGCGCAGTGCTCAAGAGCTGCAATCGCTTTGCGGTGCCGGCCTTCTCCTCGGTGATGTTCAGCTTCGGCGTACTCGCGGGCACGCTGCTTTATCCGTGGTTTGGGCTCACAGGCTTGGCCCTCGGCGTGCTCCTTGGCGGCCTAGGACAGGTCCTCATTCAGGTGCCCACGCTGCTCTCGCCCGAAGTGCGCGGTGGATACGGCGTGAGGTTGCGGCCGGCCTTTGCGCTGCGCGACCCTGGTGTGCGCAAGGTTGGGCTGGTCACTCCCAACATTCTCGCTGACGTGTCCATCAGCAAGTGCTCCGCGATTGTGGACAGCATTCTCGCAACGCCACTTGGCGCCGGCAGCATCTCGGCCCTTTACGTGGGCATGGTCGTCTTTCAGTTGCCGTTCGGATTGATCTCGCAGTCCATCAACACGGTGGTTCTCAAAGAGCTCTCTGAAGGGCAGGCCACTGGTGACCGCGAGCGCACCCGCCGCTTGCTCGCGGATGGCGTGAACTGGACTGTGTTCCTGCTCTTGCCCATCAGCGTGGCCATGGCCGTGCTAGCGGAGCCCATCGTGCGCTTGCTGTTCGGCTACGGCGCAGGTGCGGGGCAACTGGGCAATGTGGTGCTGGTCCTGCGCTTCTACGCCATTGGTCTGACCGGCTGGGGTCTCACCGCATTGTTGGGACGGTTTTTCAGCGCGCGCATGGAGCAGTGGACGTCCACAGCCACGAGCTTGGGCGGACTGGTCTTCAACATCGCGCTCTCCATCACCTTTGTGAAGCTGGGCATGGGGGTTGCAGGAATTGCTCTCGGCACTTCCATCGCCTTCACGGTGAACGGCCTGCTGCGGCTGGTGATGTTGCAGCGCTCGTTGCGTGCGGAAGGGGGCGCGCTGAAGGCCAGCGATGTGTTGCCGAGCCTGTTGCAAACGGTGACAGCCACCTTGGGCTCAGTCATCGCCATGCTGCTGGTTTGGCAAGCTGTGCGCGACTTCCATGCCCTGCCGGAAGTGCTGAACCGCATCTTCATTCTCGCCGTGCCCGTGGCATTCGGCGCCTTCGCCTTTGCCGCCATCGGCGTGGTGGTGCGCTCGGAGCAGATTGAAGAGGTCCTGTTGCGCTTGAACCGGCGGCGCTCGCCGTCCGGCGGCGGATCGGGCCCCGTCAATCCTTATTGCATTTCCCCCGAGAGCTTGCTTCGGTTCGTACAGAACAACCGCGAAGCAGCGAAGAACTACAACCTCGCACGACGCACGGCGGAGTTGCTGGAGAACAGCGCGTGGCAAACGCGCAACACGGGCGTGAAGCTTGTGGGCGAACTCGGCTTCACGAGTTTCCGCCAGAAGCTCTGCGAAATGGCCACCTGTCGCGTTCCGGCACCACGCTGGGAGCGATTGTTGGGCGGAGACTTCCGTCAGCCTGGCTTCGTGCGCAGGAACGCGCTGGAATCCCTAGAGAAACTCGGGGACGTGGACGTGCATGTGGAACGCACGCTGCTGGCGTCTCTAGAAGACCCCTATTTCGAAGTGCGCACGCGTGCGGCCGGGATGCTGGGCCGCATCGCAGAGCGCATGAGTGGAGCTGGGCTAGAGCAAGCAGCGGTGCGTTTGCAGAAGCTGGCCTTGAATGAAGGTCACATCGAAGTGCTTGTGGCGGTCGTGCGCAGCATCGGCTCGGTGGCTCGCGACGAAGGCGCGGTGGAGATCCTGCGCAAGCTTCACTACCACGCCAACTGGATGGTGCGTGATGCCGTGGTGGAGGCCTACGACAAGCTCGTGCGCCGCGGGCTCCTTGCACCCACGCGAGCGTTAGCGCTTCTAGATGACGTGCTCATCACAAGCGATGGATTCGAGCCGCGCTTCCGCATCAAGGAGCGCATCATGAATGCTCAACACCTCTGTGCGCCGCGCGACACCCCGCGGGCGCCAACTCAAGCCACGCGTGCCCGCGAGCAGGGGGCCTCATGATCGACGTTCTCTATCTCTGGCTCAAAGACTGGTACGCCCTCGACACGACGCCTGCGCGCCTCTTGCATTTCGCAACCTCGCGCATGGTGTTTGCATTCATCACCGCCTTCGCGGTCGTCTGGTTCACGGCGCCGCGCATCATCGTCATGCTCTACAAGCGCGGGATGCGCGACACGGTGCGCGAATACGACAGCACCGCTTGTGCCTCCAAGAGGGGCACGCCCACCATGGGCGGGCTGATCATCGTGGGCGGCGTGCTCCTGAGCTCACTGCTTTGGTGCAACCCTCAAGCGCGCGTCATGGCGGATGGGCGTGTGTTTCCAAGCCCGATGCCACTGTTGTTGATGACGCTGCTGTTCTTCGCCGGGCTAGGCGCCATCGATGACATGCTCAAGGCGCGCGGCGGGCACGCCGACTGCGGCATGTCGCGGCGCACGAAGCTCGGGCTGCAACTGCTTTACGGCCTCTTCTTCGCGATGCTGATCCTGTCCGATGGCACTTCGCCATTCCCGGCTGAGGTTCGCACGCAGCTTTATCTGCCGGGCGTTCCGCCCACGGCGTGTGCACCGCCCGACCTTGGCTGGTTCTACTACGCCATCGTGATCGGTGCGTTCCTAGGCATCGGCAATGCGATCAATCTGACGGATGGATTGGATGGGCTGGCCATCGTGCCCAGCGCGTTTGTCGTATTGGTGCTCGGCATCTTCGCGTACATGTTCTCCCACGAGGCCCTCGCTGCGACTGCGCGTTTCGCCCACATCCCCACCATGACCGAGGCGGCCGTGTTTGCTGCGGCGTTTCTCGGAGCTGCCGTCGGGTTTCTTTGGTTCAATTCCTACCCAGCGCAGGTGTTCATGGGTGACACAGGCAGCATGGCGCTCGGCGGAACAATGGCGGCACTAGCACTCATCACCAAAGCGGAATTGCTGTTCCTGCTCTTGGGCGGCATCTTCGTGTATGAGTTCTTGTCGGTGCTCATTCAGGATTACCTCGGCATTAAGCGTTTGGGGCGGCGATTGATGCTGCGAGCCCCGGCGCATCATCAATTCCAAGCCCTCGGCATCGCGGAAACCAAGGTCGTGGTGCGTTTTTGGATCGTCTCGTTTCTCTTCGCACTGATCAGCCTTGCGACGTTGAAGCTGCGCTAGGGCTCAGGACCCGCGGCGAGTGCCACCCGAGCGGAAGGTGCGAAAGAGCAGCCACAGGGCCGGCGCGAGCAGCAGGAACGCAAAGACAAGCACGTAGGCGAGGACGCGCACTGTGCCCGCGCTGGCGGCAGCATCGGTCAGTGTGAGTTGACCGGGCACGACATCGGGGATGTGCGCGAGCCCCCAACCGAAGACCAGAATGCCGCTCATCAGCGCAGAGGTCCAGCGTGCGAGTGCAGCGCGCCGCGAAAACAGCAGCGCGATGGTCACCAATCCTGCCAACGAGGCGCCGAGGTAAACCGTCAAAGCGCGTTCCATCAGTCGCGCGTGAAAACTGGGTGCGGCCTGCGCAAACAAAGGGAAGGCTAATGCAGCCACGCCGCCGAGGAGGAGTGCGGTCACGATGCCGCGCCGGCGGAAGCGCAGGGCCAGTTCGGGGGCCGCTGCCGCCTCGGCATCCTGCACCAAGAACACGGCTGCAGTGTGGAGCGCTAGCAACAACGCAAAGCTTCCGGAGAGCAGTGGCAGCGGATGACAAAGCGCTTCCACGGGACCTAGCGGCACTAGCACAGGGATGCGCGCAGAAGCGACAGAGCCAGCGACGGCGCCCAACGCGAAAGGCGCCAAGGGCGAGGACCACGCGAACATGTGTCCATGCCAGCGTTGTTCGGTGTCGTGATGAGATGCGTGGCGGAACGCGAACGCCGCACCACGCAGAATCAGTCCGATACCAGCCACGCCAAAGGCCGGCCAAAGTCCGGAAGCTACGGGCGCAAACGCACGCGGGAATCCCGTCCAGAGGAACACCATGGCGAGAATGAGCCAGACGTGATTGGCCTCCCACACAGGACCCATGCTGCGCGCGATGAGTTCGCGCTCAGCTCGGCCCGCTTCACCGCGCCGCGTCGCGATCTGCCAGCAGCCAGCGCCAAAGTCGGCGCCGCCGAGGACTGTGTGCATGGCCAAGGCCAAGAAGATGCCGAGGGCAACGAATTCCGTCATGGCCGCACCTCAGCCCGCGTGAGCGTGTGGATGGTGTGAACGAATGCCGCGGAGAGCAGTGCAAAGACCAGCAACACGATCAGCAATCCGGGAAGCAGACCCGTTGCGGACGTCACAGCCGAACTTGTGCGCAGCCAGCCGTGAATGACCCACGGTTGGCGGCCAAGCTCGGTGACCAGCCAGCCGCACTCCAGGGCGACAATGGCTGCGGGAGACGCGCACACGATGAGTCCGAGCGCGAAAGACTTGGCCTCGCGTCGACGCCAAAGGCGCCACGCATGAGCGGCAACGATGAGCGTGAGGAACGCGGCCGCAGCCAACATGCCTTGGAAGGCGAGATGTACGGCTCCGACAGGCGGCCGTTCGGTTGACGGGATCTGATCGAGTCCGTCCACGATGGCCGCGGCATCGCCGTGAGCAAGGAAGGAGAGCGCGCCTGGAATTTCGAAGGCGCCTTTTAGTTCACCGTCGCGGACTACGCCGCCGATGGCGAGTGGCGCGTGAGCTTGGGTCCGGAACAGCGCTTCCGCGGCGGCGAACTTCACAGGCTCTTCCTTGGCGATGAAGCGGGCCGCGAAGTCACCCGCGGCCAATTGGAACGGCAGCGCCACGGCAGAGAATCCCAATGCCAATCGCAACCCGCGGCGATGAAGCGCGGATTCGCCGTGTCGCAATAGCGCGAACGCATGAGCGCCAGCCAATGCGAAGCCCGTGACGAGCAATGCGGCCAGCACCATGTGCAGCACTTCCGGCAGTGCTGCTGGGTTCATCAGAATGGCGAGCGCATCCACATCTTGCACGCGGCCATCGCTGAAGGTGAAGCCTTGCGGTGTGTTCATCCAGCCGTTGGCGCAAACCACAAAGACGGCGGATGCGAGCCCACTCACGGCGATGACAACGCCTGCCAGCATGTGCCAGCGCGGTGGGATGCGGCCACGACCGTAGATCCAGAAGCCCACAGCGATGGCTTCTGTGAAGAACGCTAGGGATTCGAAGACGAAGGGAATGCCGAAGGCATCCCCAAAGCGTTCGAAGAGACCAGGCCAGAGGACACCGAGTGTGAAGGCCAAGGTTGTGCCTGAAACTGCTCCCACGGCAAACAGGACTGCAAAGGCATGAGTCCAGCGGGCGCTGAGCTGCGCGGCGAGAGCGTCGCCACGCCGTGCGCTGCGCTCGGCTAGCAGCAGCAGCGGCGGCATACCGACCCCGAAACAAGCAATCACGATGTGCCAAGCCATGGAGAGCGCCGTTTGTAGGCGCGCGATGATCAAGGTCTGACGAGGCCCTTCTTCACCGGGCACTAGGGCGAACACGAGCGAGAGTCCGATGGCCAACATCACGAGCGCGGTGAGGCTGGCGAGACGCAGAGGCACGGATGTGGCACGTCTCATGGGCGCGACGCCTCATGCACACCGAAGTGGGCGAGCAAGGCGGTGGCGAACGAACCGGCGGGGAGTCGGAAGCGGAAGCGAATGCCGCAAGGATCAGCAAGCGCCTCGGCATCGCGCACCACCACGCGCAGGGCGCGTCGTGCGCCAGGGAGATTCAAGCTCGAAAGCGATTCAGGATCACAGCCATGAGCGGACAAGACCTGATCCTCGATCACGCGCGCGGCGCCTTCGGGCCGGAGCATCTTGGCGCCGGGCAAAGGCCCCGTGGGCATGATCTCGAGGGCCACTGCGCGTGGGATCTCTGCGCTGAGATCTTCGACGACAAAGCACGCGCCATTCGCGAGCTTCATGGCGACATCTCCACTCACAAGTCGCGGAGCCTCGCGGAGCCGCGCAGCGAGGACCTCGTCGAACATCGACGATTGCCACGCGTTCATGAGGAACGTCGCCGCGGCGGAGGGGGCAGTCGAGATGGCGTGTTGATCGTCCAGGCCGCGCCGCCAGCATTGAGCAAGGTGGCGCTCCATGGCGAATTCGCGCGGGAAGAGCTCGAGCGCGCGTGCGGCATCCCGTGCGGCGAGCGCCTCGCGCGCTTCGCAGACCCGCTGCGATTCTCGTTCCGGAATGGCGTGCGTGAGTATGGCGACGGCCTGCGGAGCATCAGCCATGAGCAACGCGCGGCCGAGAGCCGCGTTATCCCCGCGGACCCCATAACGCTGAGGGCCGTGAAAGTTCGGCAATCCAAGTTGCTCTAGGCTCTTCAATTCACACTGCACCTGCTCGAGTCTGGCTACGCTCACGTTGCGGACAAGAATGTCAAAGACGTTTCCCGCGAGGTGGCCCGTGCGTAGCTTGTTGCCGTGGCGCTTGGCTTCCAGCACGCGGATTCCGGGCAGGTCTAGCGCCATGGCGGCTTGCGCATCAACGCGCGGCACGCTGATCCACTGTGTGGTGATGGCATGTCGGTCTTTCATGCCCGCGACACCCACATCGCGGGCGGCGATCGCAAGTGCCCGAGCGACACGGTCCACCATGGCCGCGGTGGTGAGGCTCGTTTTCTCCACGTGCAGGTAGGTGTGCTCGCCTTCGCCAGAAAGCTCGTACAGCGGGCATTCATCCACGCGGAAATCCGCGGGTTCGGCGCGCAATCGTCCGCCCGCGAGCAGGCCTGCGGGTGAACTGGGCGCGTCGGGCATGCTCGACGCATGCGGGCAGATCTGCGCTGCTGCTCCGGAAATCGGAGTTGGCGTTGGACCCGGTGAGGTCATGGGCCCATTGTGCCCGCTGGCCGCATCCACGAAAGCGGGTAAAAACAGGGGCCGCCATGCGCGTCCTGCTCACAGGCAAGCCCGATGATCACTTCCTCTCAGCCGTGAAGGCTGTGGGCTTGGAGCTTTGCGAAGAGCGTCCCGATGTGGTGTTGAGTGTGGGCGGCGATGGAGCCTTCATCGGAGCGGAGCGCGCCTTCCCAGGCATTCCCAAGCTGGGCATCCGCGCGGACGCGAGTTGCCGGAAGTGCGCCAAGCACACCGACAAGGAGATGCTGGCGCAGCTCGTTGCGGGGCGCCTTGCCGAAACCGTGCTGATGAAACTCGAAGCGCGGATCGGCGACACGGCCCTGCGAGCGGTCAATGACGTGATGGTGCGCAACGCAGATCTTCGGGCTGCTGTGCGTTTCCGCATCAGTCTCGACGGCCAGCGAGTCAGTGACGAGCTCATTGGCGATGGCCTCGTGATCGCCACACCCTTCGGCAGCAGCGCGTACTTTCGTTCCATCACGGGTGTCACGATTCGCACTGGCATAGGCCTCGCCTGCAATAACTGCACCGACAACATGGCGCACCTTGTGGTGGGTGAGAACGAAGAGATCGGCATTGAGATCGTGCGCGGGCCAGCGGTGTTGGCGGTGGACAATGACCCAGCCCTGCATGCACTCAACTCTGGGGTCATGTTGAGCGTGCGTCGTGCGCCGCAAGGCGCGCGTGTGCTCGGGGCAGATGCCTTGCGCTGCGCCGATTGCCGTTACGTCAATGCCCCGCGCCGGCGCTTCTAGTCGGCCATCGTTCACGGAGCGAAGCAACCATGGACGCGGGCTTCTGGCATGAGAAATGGCGTCAAGGACAGATTGGTTTTCACGCCTCGCGTCCTCAAGACCTGCTCGTTGAACATGTCGCAGCACTGCATGCGGAAGCCTCTCGGCACGCGAGGGATCCGGCGGCCATGGGCATCTATGTGCCTCTGTGCGGCAAGTCCCTAGACCTGCACTTCTTGCGCGGAGCAGGTTTTGCCGAAGTGATCGGCACAGAGCTATCGCCCCTTGCGGTGGAGTCATTTTTCGCTGAAAGCGGACTCGCGCCGAAGGTGCGGGAGCATGAGGGCTGGCGGGAGTATGTGGTGCCGGCCGGGGCGAAGCCGACAACTGGGCCCATGTTTGGCAAGGCGGAAACGGTGTGCGCCCTGCGCATGATTCAGGGCGACATCTTCACCCTGCCAGCAGGCGCGATTCCTCGGTGTGATGCGGTCTACGATCGCGCAGCACTCGTGGCGATGGATCCCTCGCGCCGCGAGAGGTATGTCGCCCACCTCCGCGCGCTCGTTCACCCCACAGCGCCGCTCTTCTTGATGGCATTCAGCTACGACACTGGGCGCATGGCAGGCCCACCCTTTAGTGTGGATGAAAGCGTGGTGAACGCGTGTTTCCCAGCACCTGCAAGACCCGAGCGTCTCGCCACACGCGAACTCATTGACACCGAGCCACGTTTTCGCGAGCGCGGGCTCGATTCAATCCGAGAAGACGCGTGGCTCATTCGTCGCGGCGGTTGAATGCACGGTTTGTGCTTCAGCGGCGCGTCGCAAGAAACTCCACCAAGTCTCTGAGCTGGCGCCGCGTGAGTTTCTTCGAAACATCCGAGGGCATGGCACTGGTGTCGCCGAAGCGTGAGATCACGTTGGACTTGGCCACCTTGGTCTGAACAGGAACGCCTGTGTCGGCGCATTCCAGTTCATAGCCATCCGCAGTTTCTTTCATGAGTCGACCTGAGATCACGCCATCATCTCGCGTTTCGAGGCTGATGCTCACCCAGCCTTCGGTCAACACGGCGGAAGGCATGAGCACTGATTGCAGCAAGTGTTCGCGCGTGCGTTGGGCGCCGACATGGGTTAGTTCGGGTCCCGCACGGAAGCCATCCGCCTTCATCAGCCCTTTCACGAGGTGGCAGCGCGTGCAACTCGTTTCGGTGTTCTCGAGAAAAATCCGACGCCCCTGTTCCGCGTCGCCGCCCTCTAAGCAGAGGGCATCTAGACCCGCAGCAACGGTGTCGAGCGCCGCCTTGTCCAAGTCTGCTGCTGCCGCAGCGAGCTTCTCGCCGCGCGATTGCCCTGCTTCGACGAGATCGAGCCACGCGCCGCGGGGAATACCGCCGGCACGAGCGGCTTCAAACGCCTGCGCAAACATGTGGTCACCTTCTGGGCCAGACACCGTGGCTAGTGCGCCAACGGCGGCCTGCACTTCGGGCAAATTCCGCGACAACAATGCATCGCCGAGCAAGGGCAGCGCTTTCAGTGGCTCGATCCGTGCGAGCAGCGCTGCTGCTCCCACACGCAGCTGGGGATGTTTCTCGGCGAGGTACGGGCGCAGCATGGCAGCTTCGATGGCCCCGTGCGCGGCGAGATCTTGGAGGGCGAGGAGTCGCGTTTCGGGCTGGGTGGAGGGGTTCTTCGCGAGAGCGGTGAGTAACGGCGCGAGCGCCGGCGACCAATGGGTCTTCGCGGCGCGGACGGCATCGATCAGCAGATCTGCTGCATTGGCACGGAGCGCTGCTGGCAACGCCACACTGACAAGGGCTGCTTCCGCCGCACCTGCGGTGCGCGGCAAGCGTCCGCGCACTTCATTCAAGACGCGCTCCGGCACAGGAGGGTTGTCGAAGTGCACGAGCTCTGAGAGCGCTGCGCGTCGCAACTCCGGTGCGGCTTCGCTGGCGACGAAGTGCGCGAGATGCCCGATGTCTTCCGCGCTGCCGAAGTGCGCGGCCGCTGCAATGGCCCGCAGCAAGAGTTGCGGGGTATCGAAGTGCCGCTCGGGCGCTGCGAGCAAGGCCGCAAGGGCGTCATAGGCGGTCATCACCGGCACGTCGTAAATGGCGCGCGCTGCTTCCATGCGGATCGAGGAGTCGGCATCCGCGAGGAAGTGTGCAAGCTCAGCAGATCGTTGGCGGCGGAGGGCCAGCACCGCCACGCGGCGCACCGCAACGCGCTCGTCTTTCGCCAACAGGACCAGCTCTTTTGCGCTCGCTGCGCCAGCCAGCCCCATGCGAGCGGCGTGGCGGAGCAGAGCATCTTGGTCCGCATTCTGTGCCGCCAACGTGATGAGCTCGTGCACTGCGGCAGGATCAGCGATGCGTCCGAGGGCGATAGCAGCAGCAAAGCGCACCCGCGGTTCATGATCCTGCAATTGCTCACGTAACGCCGGGGCACATGCAGCGAGACGCAGGTCTCCGGCCACACGCGCGGCGGCGCGGCGCATCTCTAGATCCGCATCGGTGGCGAGACCGTTCAAGAGCGTCGCTAGGAAATCACGCGACAATGCAGCCGCTGGAGTTGAGGCGTGATCGACTGCTGCGGGCCCGAGGGCGAGTTGCCACAAGCCAAACAGGCCGTGAAGTCGCGCCAAGATGGTTGATCCTTCACGCGCTGTTCGCACAAGTTCTTCCACGGCGCCGCGTGCAGCGAGGGCCCCGTGAGCGCGCTGACGAACGCGACGATCGCTATGCGCCAGCAATAGCTCGAGCTCGCAAGTGTTGGCCTGCTCAAGATCGCGTTCTAGGAGCGTCCGCAGGTCTCTCTGTGCGCGCGCGAGTTGCTGGTCGTCCGAGAGAAGTCGATAGATGCGGCCCTTGCCTGTACCCACCCATCCATCCACCCAGTCAGAAATCCACACGGCACCATCTGGTCCGTACTCCACGTCTGTGGCCAGCACGCCTTTGACCAGATGCCAGTTCTCGCCCAAGCGATAGCCAGCTCCGTTGTTCTCGAGTCGGAAGGCGCGCACACCCGAATGGGAGCGCCCGCCGAGGAAATCGGCCAGCAGGAAAACGCCGTCGTAGCGGGCACCAAAGGCGGGTCCTGGCGATGCACTGAGTCCCGAGGGACCGTTGCCGAGGTTGGCGATCGTTGGAATGAGAAAGCTGGCCTGCTCTTCGAAGCGCGGTTTCCACCAGCCCTCTTTGACCCACGGCCCACGGTCAGAGAGAGTTTGGAAATTCATCCGCCAACCGGTTTCACCGCCCTCCACGATCTGCACGATGCGCGCCTTGTCCTCATGATCCGAGTTGTTGTCTACAGTGAAGAGGTCGAAGCGATCATCGAAGGCAAGTTCCTGCGGGTTGCGCAGTCCAGTGGAAACGACTTCCATCCCTGAGCCATCGGGGAAACAGCGGAACACCGCACCGCTGCCCGGGTCACACAGTGTGCGTCCGTCGGCGAGGCGCAGGTTGTAGCCGCGGTCACCGATGGACCAGTAGATGCGCCCCTCCGGACCGAGGACTAGGCCGTGCATGTCGTGGCCACGCAATGCGGTGCGCACACCGAACCCATACGCAAGAGACGTGCGCTCCTCGGCGCTGCCGTCCCCGTCGCGGTCGCTGAGGGACCACAAGTGCGGGATGCAGGTGTAGAGCACGCGTCCGCGCAAGTTCAGCACACCGCTGCCAGTACCATCCGCCAGTTCTTTGAACCCGCCTGCAAAAACGGATGAAGTCTCTGCAAGTCCATCGCCGTTGCGGTCCTCAACGCGCACGATGCGGTCTTCATAAGTAGCCCACGTGGTGGCCACAGCGGGGTAGTGTTTCTTGTAGTAGTTCTCTCGGTCGCGCACGGTCTGCGCGCTCAGATCATCATTGAGCCAGTGCGGATGATCACGGTTGTCCGGAACGCCCTTGTCCGATTGGCGCCATGTTTCGCAGACGAGGATGCTGCCCGGGTGTTCGACGCTGAACACAACCGGATTTGCGAGCAGCGGTTCGGCGGCCCACAAAGCCGCGTGCCAGCCCCCGTCCAGCACGAACTGTTTCATGGAATCGCGCGCTTCTTGGGAAGGGCTTTGAGGTTGGGCTTGGCTCCAGAGCAAGGAGAGCGCCAAGGGCAAGACGAGAAGGGCCGATCCGAGACGATGAGGCATGAGCGGATCCTACGCGAGAGTAAGAACTAAGGCGAAAGCTGTGCGAATGAGAGCTGAAGTGATCTATAGTGAACTCATGCATCAGAGACTTCTGCAAGTGCTGCTTCTAGTGGCCGCAAGCACATCGCTCGAGGCGCAAGATCACGTGCAGTGGATGGTGGATCAGATGGCCCCTGGCCCAGGCTCAGGAACCTTGACCGATCCTTTCGTCACCATCGCACAGGCCATGGCGGTGGCGGGTTTCCATGACCACATTCACGTCATGCCCGGTGTTTACACAGAGCGCGTGGACATCACAGAGTCCCGGTTCTTGCACAGCATGAACGGCCCCGAGCACACCATCATCGACGCCACCGGGCAGCCCGGGTACTACGCGGTGAACGCCCACAACTTGGTGGAAATCGTTGGCTTCACTATTCGCAAGGCAGACGGAGTGGGCATTCGAGTGGCGCCACCCGCCGGTACACCTTGGGACGGCATCCTCTTTTTGCGCAACCGCGTGGAGGGATGCCCGCTCGGCGGTATTGAGATCACCGGGCAGGTGACAGGCGTGATCTCTGACAACATCATTCGCAATAACGCCAACTATGGCGTGCTGACGGCGTGGGGTTCGAGCATGCTGCTGCGCAACTGCACTCTCACAGGCAATGGCATCGGCGTGCTGTCCATTGGCTCGGCCTACGTGGGCACACCTTGCGCCGCGAATTCCATTTTCTGGGGAAATGTGTTCAGCGTCTTTGGTCTCTCAGCAACCCAGCTCAACACGTGCATCGTTGGCGAAGCGTCTCTCGCAGGCGTCAATGGCAACATGCACATGGACCCGATGTTTCAAACCATGATGGCGGGGGATTTGCGGCTCATGCCAGCGTCACCGTGCATTGACGCGGCGAATCCGATCCACGCCGTCTTCTACAGCCTTTTTGACTACCGCGGCTTCGGCTATCCCCGCGTTGCGGATGGCAATCATGATTTTATTGAAGCGCTGGATATTGGCGCCATGGAGCACGGCGGACTGAGTTCGGGCGCCATGCCCGCAGCTGGCAGCGGCGGCGGCACAGGCGGCATGGGCGGCATGGTGTCCACTCCTTCGAATGTCACGCTGATGCTGGATGCTGGTATGGGCAACGCCTACGTCCTCGCTCTCGGAATGGCGAGCATGAATCCATGGAATCCCATCTGGGGTTCACACGGACTCTTCTATCTCGATGCCACGGACTACGTGATTCTGGCGAGCGGCGTGCAAACCGGAATGATGGAAGTCACGCTCAACTTCTACATCCCCGGCGGCATCCCTATTCCTGGAACGGCTGTGGGATCACTGTCGAGTGGTGGCATGGGGATGGGCAACGGCATCGGATTCCCGGTGCAAGCACTGGTTCAAGAAATGATGCTGCCCTCACAGCCTCTGTGGTGGTCCAACTGCGAGATGGTCCTGCCCATGATGTGAGTGACTCTTCGCCTCTTCGCGCTCCGGGGGCGTGATGAGCTTCGCCCCTCCGCGCTCGGGGGTGATCTCGCTTCGCCTCGCCGCTCGGATGCACTCGAAGGCTCGGCTCCGCGAGACCCCCTTCGCGCTCCGGGGGGA
>Ga0233425_10003082_pt1 | contig 31201 bp, 30 predicted proteins | sample Watercolumn_Towu_2_FD_181712 | JGI IMG/M metagenome (GOLD analysis project Ga0233425, IMG submission 181712) | Freshwater microbial communities from Lake Towuti, South Sulawesi, Indonesia - Watercolumn_Towuti2014_140_MG | ecosystem: Environmental > Aquatic > Freshwater > Lake | place... | reverse complement strand
CTATACGGGGAGGTATTTGAAGGATCTCTTGGTGCGACGGAGCCGCGGTGGCAGGAAACAGGCGGCGGAGTAGTCAGGGACGATGGTGTAGGGCGGCCGTGAATGAAACTCTCGTCAAGGTCCAGGCTAACGTAACACAAGGCCGGGTTCGCGTGTCTCAGCACGGCGCACAGGAGCTAGAGCGCTTTCCGCCTGATGTGAATCGCACGGCCGAAGGTTGGGTCAAGCGTAGCGCGACCCAACATCTCACAGCGTGCACTAAAGTCGTTGGGTCGCGGCCCGCTGAAGACGCGGGCCGCGACCCAACCTACTGATGATAATGCATGGGGCCCCTACTACTCACTCGAGGACGTGAGAAAGCTGGAGCGCGTCCGCAAAGCGCTCGAAGCCGGCGACCTGAAGGCGGCGGGCAAAGATGCCAAGATTTTCGAGTTGAAGCCGGTCGCGGCAGAGTAGCGCGGCGACGGCCGCATCGTGGCATCCGGCACGCCGGACGATGTGGCTAGGTGCAAGGAGAGCTATACGGGGGGAGTATTTTAAGGAGCTTCTTGTGCGGCGCTCCGCGCCTTTCGGCCGGCTCACCGGGTCCCGGCACTCAGCGATCATGCGGGGGCATGACCGCTCCGGCCGGGATGACAGCGGCGGGCGTCTCAAGCAAGGGGAAGCCATTCCCCCACTTCCGCCACGAATCCCGTTCAATGCTGGTATCAAAACAAGGGAGCTGAACCCATGCCCTGGAAGAGCCTCTGCCTTGCGCTCGCCGCTCTTGCCTTAACCTCCGTCCTGGCCCCGCGGGCCGAGGCGGCCTCCGCGCGCGAGATCGATGCTGGTGTCGTCGAGACGCTCGACCGCTTCTTCGGAAAAATCCGCGGGGCGGACGAGCTTGCAAACAAGGCGACCGCGCTCCTCGTCTTTCCATCGGTCGTCAAAGCCGGAATCGGCCTCGGCGGCGAATATGGGGAAGGCGCGCTCCTCATCCGAGGACAGACGGTCGACTATTACAACACCGTCTCCGCCTCCGTAGGCTTCCAGCTCGGTGTGCAGGAGAGGAGCATCATCATCGCCTTCATGACCCAGTCCGCACTCGATCAGTTCCGCCGCACCTCGGGCTGGAAGGTCGGCGTCGATGGCTCGGTCGCCATCGTCACCATCGGCGTGGGCGGCGCCATCGACACCAACAAGATCACGAGCCCCGTCGTCGGCTTCATCCTGGACCCCAAGGGCCTTATGTATAACCTGACGCTCGAGGGCTCGAAGATCACGCGCATCTCACGGTGAGCTCCCTGTCCGAAGCAACGGTGTGCATTGAGCAGGCCCCATGAAACGCGCGCTCGTCATCCTTCCTCTCGTGCTCTCCGCAAGCGCGGCGACATTGTTCATCTGGCTCCATCTCACCGTCGCCGCGGCCGAGGGCCTGCCCCCGCTGAGGAACGGCGACATCGTGTTTCAGGAGCAGGGCGGCGGCCAGGGGCTGGCCATCATGCTCGCGACGCGAAGCCCCTATACCCACGTCGGATTGATCGAGATCGATCGCCGGGGACAGCCCCTGGTGATCGAGGCTGCAGGCCCCGTCCGCACCATTCCTCTGAGCCGCTGGATCAGCAACGGCACACTCAAACGTGTCACGGTGAAGCGCATCAAAGGCATCGCCGAGCGTGATGCGCTCCGAGCCATCGCCCGCGCCCATGCCTATGACGGCCGGCCCTACGATCGCTTCTTCTACGAGACGCGGGATCAGATCTACTGCAGCGAGCTCGTCTACGCCGCGTACAAGGAGGGACCCGGAATCGAGGTCGGCACGCTCGAGCGGGTTCGAGACCTCAAGGTCGACAGCAAAGCCGTGCGCACGGTGATCGAGGATCGCTGGCAAAGGCATCCTCTCTGCCAGGCCGGTCCGAACCGCAATTTCGAAGCCTGCTACGCGGCCATTCTCGAGCAGACGCTCGTCACGCCGGCCAGCATTGCGCGTGACCCGCAGATGGAAACCGTCTATTCGAATTTCGGCCCCGCCGGGGAGTGACGTCTCCGTCACGGCGCGCAGGAACCCGCATGACGCACTCGCCCCTTCTCGCCGCCGATCGATTGTTCCTCGACGACCTCAGCGTCGGGCAGACGTTCATCAGCCGCACGCATCCCCTCGGGGTCGCGGAGATCCGGTCGTTCGCAACGGAGTTCGATCCCCAGCCTTTTCATCTCGACGAAAGCGCGGCCGAGGCGGCCTTCTTCTCCGGCCTCACGGCCAGCGGCTGGCACACGGCCGCCATCACCATGCGTCTCATGGTCGAGACCGTTCCCCTGGCGGGGGGCCTGATCGGCGTCGGCGGCGAGCTCCTGTGGCCCAGTCCGGCCCGGCCCGGCGACGACCTCAAGGTCCATTGCGAGGTGCTCGAGATCATGCCCTCGCGAACGCGCCCGGAGCGTGGCAGCGTCAAGCTCTGCATCTCGACACGAAATCAGCGGGGCGAGGAGGTGCAGCGATTCACAGTGAAGGTGATCGTGGCGCGTCGCGCCGCTTCCGGCACCTGACCTCGACTTGCCGCGGCCGGCATCAATCCCGATCGCCGCGCCGGCGATAGATGCGACGTGGTGCGTCGTCCGTGTCCATGAGGTAGAGGCGCTCGCGGATGCGCATGCGCGTCAGCGAGGTGCCGCTGTGCGCGCCCCAGCGCTCGATCAGCTCCAGCTCGTGATCGGTCACCGGCCCGCCGACGCGGGCGGTGGTGCGCGCGTGCTCGACCTCGAAGATCGTATCGGAGGCAGCCGGCTGGGCCGCAGCAACGAGCGGCAGGACGCACGGCGCGATCCGAAAAAGTCGTCTCATCGATGTGGCTCCGTCAATGTTCGATTGCCTGCACCATAGCACGACTCTAGTCTGTTGCGGAACAATCCAGGGTACTCCGAGAAAACGGGCCTCAGTTTGGTTGCGATGGACAGATCCGCGATCGCCGGCGTTCCTCTCGAGCACGTCAGCCTCGATCTTGCGGAGCGGCGCTGGCGGATCGCGGCTGTCCGCGATCAGACTGCGCTCCTCGCGGCTTCGGCCCGGCTTGCCGCTTTTCCTTTTGGCCTGATACTGTGGGAATCCGCTCCGGTCCTGGCCGAGGCCCTCGCAGCCGGACCTTTGACAGTTTCCGGCCGGCGCGTCCTGGAGCTTGGCGCGGGGACCGGTCTTGCCGGGCTCGTTGCGCAGTGGCTCGGCGCCTCGGTGCTGCAGATAGACCACAACCCCGATGCCCTCGAACTCTGCCGCACCAATGCGGGGCTCAACGCCATCGACGGTCTTCGTCAAGCCCTTGCCAATTGGAGCGACTGGCGCGATGACAGCCAATACGATCTCGTCATCGGGTCCGATGTGCTCTACGATCGCGAGGCGCATGCGCCCGTACTGGCCATTCTCGAGCGTAACCTTGCAGCCGGCGGACACGTGCTGTTGACCGACCCGGGCCGTCAGCATACGCCTCTCTTTGCCGCCGCGCTTGAAGCCGCGCGCTTCCGCGTCTCGCGCGAGGTCCGGCGTATTCCGGCTCTGGCCCCCGCCCATCCCGGGCAAGTGGTGGAGGTCACAATCATCCGGGCCGATCGGTACTGAAGCCGGAACGGCACACCTTGCCCGGGAAATGAGTGCTGCCCTACGCTCGCTCCTTGCATCGGCCACATCCAGAGCACAGCTTGGGCGGGTCACCCCCTGCTTTCACTCAGTTGGAGGAGGTCGCCATGTCGCGCACAATCGCTTTCGTGCCTGCCCTCGCTGCAGGATTCATCTTGAGCTCGGCTCTCAGCGGCTCAGCGCTGGCCGGATGCCAGCGGTACAGCTCTACCGCCGTCTCCCCGACCAAAGAGGCCGCGAAGATCGCCGCTGCCGCGGATCTCGATGTTCTGTTCCTGTTGCAGGCCCTCAAGGCGAAGGGCGCCGATACGGCGTCGTGCAAGGGCACGGAGCTTCTCGCCGAATGCACCGTGCGCCGCGTGGGCTGCAAGTAGTCGGCCTATTCATCAGACCACTGCGAGCTTCACGTCGTCGTGGAACTTGTTGCCGGCAGGTGTCGCCTTGACGACGCCGACGCGGATGACGAAGTCACCGAAGCGCTCGCCAGCCAGCCGTTCTTTGGCGTAGCGCTTGAAGAGCGGGTCGAGCAGCTGCACGATTTTCCTCTCGTCCACGTCCTCGGCGTAGAGCTTGGAGAGTCGCGTGCCGTCGAAGGCCGCGCCGAGATAGAGGTTATAGAGACCCGGCGTGCGCCCGACCAAGCCGATCTCGGCGAGATACGGCCGCGCGCAACCGTTGGGGCAGCCGGTCATGCGCACGATAATCTCATCGTCGCCGAGGCCCGCGGCGTTTAGACTGTCCTCGAGCCTGGTGATGAGGCCCGGCAGGAAGCGCTCGCTCTCGGCGAGTGCCAGTCCGCACGTCGGCAGCGCGACGCACGCCATCGCGTTGCGCCGCATGCCCGAAGAGGTCGCAATTCTGACGCCGTGCCTGGCGAGCGTCTTCTCGATTCCCGCCTTCGCCTTGGCCGGGACGTTGGCGATGATCAGGTTCTGGTTCGAGGTCAGGACGAAATCGATGCCGCCGGCCTCCGCGATCTCGCGCAGCGCCGTCCTGAGCTTCACGGCAGGCGTGTCCTTGATGCGCCCGTTCTCGACATAGAGCGCGAGGTGCCACCTCTTGTCGGGGCCCTTGCCTTCCAAGGATTGGCGCCAGCCGATGTGATCGCCCGTACGCCCGAATTTGAAGGGACGCGGCTTGCCGAGCTTGAACCCAAGCCGCCTCTCGACCTCGTCGCGGAACTTGTCGATGCCGACGCGCTCGATCGTGTACTTGAGGCGTGCGTTCTTCCTCTGCTCGCGGTTGCCCCAGTCGCGCTGCACGGTCATGACCTTCTCGGCCACATCGACCGCCTGGGCCGGCGTTGAGAAACCGAGCATGTCCGCGGTGCGCGGAAACGTATCGAGCTCGCCGTGCGTCATACCCATGCCGCCGCCGACGGTGACGTTCCAGCCCGCCACCTCGCCCTTCTCGACGATGGCGATGAACCCAAGGTCGTGGGCGAAGACATCGACGTCGTTATCGGGCGGCACCGCAACTACGGTCTTGAACTTGCGCGGCAGATAGTGGGCTCCGTAGAGCGGCTCGGTCTCGGGCGCGGCCTTGCCGCCCTTCTCGGTGACCTTCTCGCCGTCGAGCCAGATCTCGTGATAGGCGCCGGTTCTGGGGAGGAGATGATTGCTGATCTTGACCGCGAGGTCATAGGCCTCCTTGTGGGCTTTCGAGAGAAATGGATTGGCGGCCGACATGACGTTGCGGTTGACGTCGCCGCAGGCGGCGATGCTGTCGAGGCAGGCCGCATTGATGGCCTGCATGGTGCGTTTGAGGTTCGACTTGATGACGCCGTGGTACTGGAACGTCGCGCGCGTCGTAAGCCGCAGCGTGTGGTTGGCGTAGGTCGTAGCGATGTCGTCAAGCGCGATCCACTGCTTCGGCGTCACCACGCCGCCGGGAATGCGCAGGCGGATCATGAACGAGAACGCCTTCTCGAGCTTCTTCTTGGTCCGCTCGCCACGGACATCGCGGTCGTCCTGCATGTAGGAGCCGTGGAACTTCAAGAGCTGCGTGTCGTCCTCGGCGATGGCGCCGGTCTCGACATGGCTCAAGCCGTCCTCGATCGTGCCGCGCAGAAGCCGGCTGTTCTCCTTGATGATCTCGTTCCTTGAGCGCTTCTCGGAAGTCATGGGTGCTCGTCCCTAATTCGGCAGTCGGCAGTATGAGATTACTGATTTGGAGTTTGGTCCAAGGACCGAATGAGGCCATGCAGCATTTTTCCGACCGTCTCGCATTGCGTCATCAGGTGCTCGATCGCATCTGCTGCCGTCAATTCTACACCTTCCGCCAGCAAGAGGTGTGTTTCCAATTCCTTCAGCGAACCCTGCGCCACGCGAAGTTGCTGAACATATGCGCCCTTGCTCTCACGTCCATATCCATCCGCGATATTGGCAGGCACCGATGCAGCCGCACGCCGTATTTGAGACGTCAGCCCGTACAGCTCGTGCTTCGGCAAGCACGCAGAAAATCTATATTCCTCGACAGCCAACTTCATGGCCTCCTGCCAAACACGTAGATCGCGATAGGATCTGATCCCAAGTGACTCGCCCACCACCGCCCCACGACTGCAGATCTGCCGACTGCCGATCTGCCGGTTGCCTGACTTAGTACACATCCCGCTGATAGCGGCCCGCCTTGGTCAGCTCCTTGAGCCTGGCGCGACCGGCCTCCTCGTCGCCCTTCTGAGGCTCGGCGAGGATCTTGATCAGCATCTGATCCACGTCCTTTGCCATGCCCTTCTCGTCTCCGCACAGGTAGATGTTGGCGCCCTCGTCGAGCCAGCGGCGCAGCTCGTCGCGCCGCTGCCACAGGCGATGCTGGACGTAGATCTTCTCGGGCTGGTCGCGCGAGAAGGCGACGTCGATGCGGGTGAGCGCGCCGCTCGCCAGCCAGTCCTGCCATTCGAGCTGATAGAGGAAGTCGTTGGTGAAGTTGCGCTCGCCGAAGAAGAGCCAGCTCTTCCCCTTGGCGCCCGCCGCCTCGCGCTCCTCGACGAACGCGCGGTAGGGCGCGACACCCGTGCCGGCGCCGATCATGACGATCGCCCTGTTGGGATCATCGGGCAGCGCATAATGGCGGTTCGGCTTCACATAGATCTTGACCTTGTCGCCCGCCTTGCGCCGGTCCGCAAAGTAGGTCGAGGCCACGCCGCCGCGCCTTCGCCCGTGCGACTCCCAGCGCACCGACCCGATCAAGAGGTGCGCCTCCCCGTCATGGGCCTTGAGGCTCGAGGCGACCGAATAAAGACGTCCGGGGAGCGGTCGCAGGAGCTTCAAGAGCTGGTCGGCGGCGAGCTTCTCGGGGTAGGACTCGAACAGATCGACAAGCTGCCTGTCGGCGGCGAATTTCGCAAACGCGTCGCCTTCGAGCAGTTTTGCCAAATCCTTGCGGCCGGTGAGCTTTGCGTAGGCGTCGACGCTTGCCCTCGAGAGCGTGGTGATGTCGTAGCTGTTGGCGAGCTTCGACACCAGGGCGGCGTCCGATCCGAGACCGACGGCATTGGCGAGCTCTGCCGACAGAATGGGATCATTCTCGGGCACAACGCCGATGGCCGCACCCGGCTTGTAGCTGAACCCCGGCGCATCGGTGGCAAGCTCCACGTGCCATGTCTCGCGCGTCGAGCCGGTGCCGTTCAGATTGATGAGCGTTGTGATCTCTGCTTCGCACGGGGATTCCGCCGTGTAGAGCGGCTCGTCCGGCTCTGCATCTGAGGGGGCAGACTTGAAATCGACGTGCACGACAGTGGCCGAGCTTGCGGCGTCTGCCGGCGCGATCACCTCGAGCGTCTTGTCGGTCCAGGCGGCCGCAGCCTTGGCGAAATCGAGATCGAGGTCGAGCCGGTCGGCGGCGCGCCTTCCGCCCAACGCCTCGAGGCGCTGATCGATGGCTTTTCCGGTGGCGCAGAAATTCGTGTACGCCGTGTCGCCCAGGGACAATACCGCGAACCGCATACCCTCGAGCCTCGGCGCACCGTCTCCCATGAGCTCTTTGTAGAAGTCGGCCGAACGCTGCGGCGGGTCGCCCTCACCCCATGTGGAGATGTAGACGATGAGGTTCTTGGCCTTCGCGAGGACCGAGACGTCGGCGTCGCCCATGTCGACGACCTTGACGTCGAAATTCATCTTGGCGGCGACTTTTTTGGCCTTGAGAGCGAGACCTTCGGAGTTGCCGCTCTCGCTGCCGTAGAGAACGGTCAGGGGAATGCGAGGGCGCGTCTGGGCGGCAGGAGCAGTCACGGCTCCCGCTGACGTCCCGCTCTGGGCCGCATCGAGGCCCGCGAGAAAACCCGACAGCCAGCTCCGCTGCAACGGCGTCGAGCGCTGCACGAGCTGGTTCAGGAGATCGATGTCCTCGGCCGTGAACGGCGCGTTCTTCGGCAAAAACGGAATCGCGGCCACGCGTTGCTCCCTGACTTAACCCGACCTATGCATGAGACGACGGAAATCCTGGGCGCGTCTCCTTTACGACGCGGTCGCCCGCATCGAGCACCTCCACCTTGGCCGGCATGGTGAGGCTGGCCTGTTCCCAGCTCAAGCCGACGAAGATGATGGCCGGCCCCTTCAATCCCTTGACCCTCAGCGCCCCGGCCAGTTGCCCGAGCGTCGTCGAAACCGCTCGCTCGTTGGCGCGCGTTCCGTTCTCGACGATGACGACCGGGGTCACCGGATCGGCGCCTGCTGACAAGAGCCGCTCCTCGATGTGCGCCGCCGTCCTGACACCCATGTAGATGGCAAACGCCTGACCCGGCCTGGCGAGGGCCTGCCAGTCGAGCTCGATCTCGCCGTCGGCGGTCGCCCCGGTCAAAACCGAGAACTGGCGCACGGACTGGCGCAGCGTCAGAGGCAGTCCGACGCTGGCCGCGCAGGCGTGGGCGGCCGTAATGCCGGGAACGACCTCCACCACGATCCCCACTGCGCGCACCGCCGCCATTTCCTCGGCCGCGCGGCCGAAAATGAAGCCGTCGCCACCCTTCAGCCGGGCAACCCGGTTGCCGAGCAGCGCCTCGCGTACGAGCACGCGGTTGATCTCTCCCTGCGCGACGCTCGTACTTTCCGGCTCCTTGCCGGCATCGATGATGCGCGCATCCTTCCGGGCAAGAGCCACGATGGCCGGAGGGACGAGCCGGTCCACGACCAGCACGTCGGCCTCGGCCACGCGGCGCAGAGCCTTGAGCGTCAGGAGCTCCGGGTCGCCCGGGCCGCAGCCGACCAGGGCAACCGTGCCGGGCAATTGATGTCTCGATTGGGCCGTCATGCCATCTCCAGAGCCCTGTCCTCGGATCCGCCGTTCTCAGAGGCGCCTCTATACCCCACGGGGAAACAATATTCTATTCACGTCGCCGTTTTACCGCTCAATAAAAACGACATTCTCTCGATAGCGCCTTTCGCGATGACTTCATTCCTCAACCGGCCGCGCATGGCCCGCCTCGCGGCAGTACTGGCGAGCGTCGGCAGGGCCCGCTTTCCCGCAGTCTGCCCCGGACATGGTTAACGGGGGCTCCTTCAGCCCGTGATGGGCCCGCATTCAACACCGCGCGACGGCGCGAACTCTGTGAGCTGAACATCGCTGGCGCTCTGTCGTGCGGGCCCAGATGAGGAGCGGAGGCGGATTCGTTGCGCGCCGGCCGGTTGAGCCGGGCTACACACTTTCGTGACGCGAGTTTACTTGCTGGCAAGGCCGGCATCATGGTTTCTAGCGGCCAAGGGGGTCGGGCTTGACACACAAGGCCTGACCCACAGAGCGAGGCGGCAAACCAAGAATGGCTGTGCCGCTTCAAACCAGGGGAACCCTCGGCGGGGTGCTCCAAGCTTCAAGGCAGCAGCCTGATTTCGGAGGAAAGCATCATGAAGACCTGGACCAAGCCCGCTGTGCGTGAGCAGGAAGTCGGCCTCGAGGTGACCTCGTACCTGCCGGCCGAGATCGACGTCATCTAACGATCGATCGGCTCGCACGCGATGTGAGCGGATTTCGGGCGGCGGTCGAGCGTCTCGGCCGCCGTCGCCGTTTGAGTCTGCTGTCCCGCCGTGATCGCAGCCCAAGATTTCTCTGACACTCGAGCGCCCATGAAAATCCGGATACTGGGGTCTGCCGCTGGCGGCGGGTTTCCCCAATGGAATTGCAATTGCCACAACTGCGCCAATGCCAGAGCAGGCACGGCCGGCTACAAGCCCCGCACCCAGACCTCGATTGCCGTATCCAGCAACGGCCGCGACTGGGTGCTTTTCAATGCCTCACCGGACCTGCGCCAGCAGATCAACGCCACGCCCGAGCTCGGCTCGCAGGCGGCTGGCGGCTTGCGCAACAGTCCGATCAAGGCCGTCGTCGTCACCGGCGGCGACGTCGATTTCGTGGCGGGCCTTCTCCATCTGCGCGAGCTGCAGCCGTTTCTAGTCTACGCCTCGGACCGCGTTCTCGCCACGCTTGCGGAAAACTCGATCTACAACGTGCTCGACCCCAAAGCCGTGCGCCGCAACGAGATCACCCTCGACGGGACCATGGTGCTCGAAGGCCCGGAAGGCCCGCTGGGGCTTACGCTCGAGAGCTTCGATGTTCCCGGAAAGGTCGCGCTCTACCTCGAGGACGCGGCCGGCGGCCCCGGCTTCGGCACGCACCGCGGCGACAACATCGGCTTCAAGATTACCGAGCCGGCGACCGGACAGTACTTCTATTACGTTCCGAGCTGTGCGAAGGTGGACGACAGGCTCGCGGCCCGCGTCAAGGGCTCTCCGTTGATCTTCTTCGACGGCACGCTGTTCACCGACGACGAGATGATCAAGGCCGGCCTCATGCCCAAAACCGGCCAGCGGATGGGACACATCGCCATGAGCGGTCCGGACGGAGCGATGGCTGCGTTCAAGGATCTCGGTGTCGCCCGCAAGATTTTTCTTCATATCAACAACTCGAACCCTGCCCTCAACGACAACTCCGAGGAGCGCAGGACCCTCGAGGCCGCTGGCTGGGAGGTCGGAGTGGACGGAACGGAGATTGGCCTATGAACGAGATCGCCAGAGGGCTAGCAAGAGCTCCCCAGGCGCCTATGTCCCGGGACGAGTTCGATGCGGCGATCCGTGCGGTCGGACCAGAGCGCTATCACGACCTGCACCCGTTTCATCACCTTCTCCACGGCGGCAAGCTCAACAAGGGGCAAGTCGCCGCCTGGGCGTTGAACCGCTATTGCTATCAGTCGGCGGTGCCCCGCAAGGATGCAGCCTTCGTCTCCCGCGTCTATGACCGCCAATTGCGCCGCGACTGGATTCACCGTGTGCTCGAGCACGACGGACACGGCGACGACCCGGGCGGCATCGAGCGCTGGCTCGTCCTGACGGATGCGCTCGGCCTCGAGCGGGATTACGTGACAAGCATGGAAGGCGCGCTGCCCGCGACGCGCTTCGCCGTCGAGGCCTACGTCAACTTCGTGCGTGAGCAGCCGCTCGTCATTGCCGTCGCATCGTCTCTCACCGAGCTTTTTGCGCCGAAAATCCACAAGGAGCGCATTGCCGGTATGCTCGAGCACTACGACTTCATCAACGAGACGACCGTCGCCTACTTCAAGAAGCGGCTCGTCCAGGCACCCTTCGACGCGGAGTTCGCGCTCAACTATATCAAGGACCACGCCACAACGCGGGCCGAGCAGGAGGCTTGCGTCGGAGCGGTGCGCTTCAAGTGCAACGTGCTCTGGGTGCAGCTCGACGCGCTATATCACGCCTATATCAATGGCAATGTCCCGCCTGGTGCGTACCGTCCGGAGGGCATGTGATGAGTGAGCCTCAACCCCGAGTCCGCACGATCGTCACCGGCGAGAGCCGGCCCTCGATGCCGAGACACATCAAGCTCCGGCATGACGCGGGCCGCGGCCGCTGGATCATCCTGGCGCCCGAGCGCGTCTTCAATCCGGACGACACGGCCGTCGCCGTCTTGAAGCTCTGCGACGGACAGCACAGCGTCAACGACATCGCCAAAGTGCTCTCGTCGGAGTACCAGGCCCCGGTCGATGTCGTCAGCGCCGACATCCTGGCCATGCTGCAGGACCTTTCCGACAAGGGCGTGGTGAAGGCCTGACAGGAGCGAAGCCCATGAACGAGATTACGCCCGTCGCGAAACCGCAGTCGGGACCCGCGTGCAGCGCTCCGATGTCGGCCCCGCTCACCAAAGCCGAGGAGGGCGCGCCACTCTGTGCACGAGCGCCGGTCGGCATGCTCTGCGAGCTGACGCACCGCTGCCCGCTGCAGTGCCCTTACTGCTCGAACCCGCTCGAGCTCGAGCGCGTCGGGACCGAGCTCACGACGGGGCAATGGCAGGATCTGATGCGCCAGGCGGCCGCCCTCGGCGTGCTCCAAATCCACCTCTCGGGCGGCGAGCCGACGGCACGCAAGGACCTCGAGGACATCGTCAGGGTCGCCGCCGAGGTCGGGCTCTACACCAATCTCATTACGGCTGGCGTAACGCTGACGCGCGAGCGCGTAGAGCGGCTCGCCGAAGCGGGCCTCGATCACGTGCAGCTTTCGATCCAGGACGTCGATCCCGAGAATGCCGATCGCATCGCGGCCTACAAGGGCGGGCTGGCGAAGAAGATCGAAGTCGCCAAGTGGGTGAAGGAAGCGGGGCTCCCGCTCACGATCAACGCTCCCATCCACCGGCAGAACATCCAGAACGTGCCGCGCATGATCGATTTCGCCGTCGAGCTCGGCGCCGGACGAATCGAGATCGCGCACATTCAGTATTACGCATGGGCGCTCAAGAACCGCTCTGCCCTGATGCCGACGCGCGAGGCCTTCATGGAGTCGGCACGCTACGTGGAAGGCGTGCGCGACAAGCTCAAGGGCATCATCGTCATTGATATGGTCGTGCCCGACTACTATGCGAAATTCCCGAAGCCCTGCATGGGCGGCTGGGCGCGCGGCATCGTCAACGTCACGCCGTCGGGGCGCGTTCTGCCCTGCCACGCGGCCGAGAGCATCACGCACCTCGTTTTCGACAACATCAATGACAAGTCGCTTGCCGATATCTGGCTGTGGGGGGATGCGTTCCAGACGTATCGCGGCACCCTCTGGATGAAGGAGCCCTGCCACTCTTGCCCAAGGAAGGAGATCGACTTCGGCGGCTGCCGCTGCCAAGCGTTCGCGCTGACCGGGAATGCGGCCAACACCGACCCGGCCTGCTCGCTCTCGCCCCTCCACGCCCAATGGGCAAAGGTCGCCGAGGAGGAGAGCCATGCGGCCCCGCCCGAGTTCGTCTACCGGCGCATGGGAGCCGCCAAGACGGTCGAGCCGGCCGGGGCCTGATCCGTTCCATTCGACCTCCGCACCGCAGCGGCACGTTCCCTCCCGAATGGGTCGGGCTAAGCTGCGGAACTTGGCCGAATAATGTTGGATTTGATCTGCCGATGCAGAGGTTTATCTGCAACGGTGCGGCAAGATGTTCAGGGCGGGTTCAGAAAAAAACTGCGACAATGCCCGAAAACGTGGGAAGAGGTGGCTCTTTTCGCGTTTAGGCTCTTGGCAAACTCTACGGGAGGAAAGTTCCAATGAAGAAGTGGGTTCTGGCCGCCGCCATGCTGCTCGCTGCTCCGGCCGTTGCATCGGCCGAGGGTGATGCCGAAGCCGGCAAGACGGTCTTCAACAAGTGCGCAACCTGCCATCAGGTCGGCGAAGGCGCCAAGCATGCGCTCGGTCCGAGCCTCAACTGCATCGCGGGCCGCAAGGCCGGCACGGCCGAGGGCTACGCGGCCTACTCCGAGGCGCTCAAGGCTGCTGGCCACGAGTGGAGCGACGACAAGCTGCTCGCCTGGTTCGAGGCCGACGACAAGGTCGTTCCGGGCAACAAAATGATCTTCCCGGCCGGCGTCAAGGATCCGGCCGATCGCGACAACCTGCTCGCCTTCATCAAGTCGCAGTGCCCGCAGTAAGCGGCGCACAGCACGAGCGACATTTCGGGTGCCGCGGATCTCACGAGGTTCGCGGCACTTTTCTTTTCGCGGCACGGACTGGCTCGAGCCCCGTCCGGTCAGCCGCGGCGGCCCACTCCCGCACGGGGGTGCCCTTGATCATCAGGTCGGGCGCGATCTCGGCGAGCGGAACGAGCACGAAGGCGCGCTCGGTGACGAGCGGATGGGGCAGCGTCAGGGCGGGATCGCTCGCGACCATGTCGCGAAACGCGAGAAGGTCCACATCGATGACACGCGCTCCCCAGCGCTCCTCCCGCACGCGCCCCAGGCGGTGCTCGATCTCCTGGCAGCGGCGGAGCAGCTCCTCTGGCCTGAGCTCCGTGACGATGCCGATGCACGCGTTCACGAACCAGTCCTGATCTGTCTTGCCCCACGGGGCCGACCGGTAGTCCCGCGACCGGCAAACGAGGCGGATGTCTCGGGCCTCGGTCAGCATGGCAATGGCGCGCGCGATATTGCCCGCCTTGTCGCCCATGTTCGAGCCGAGACCCAGGAACGCGTCGGGACGAGACGAGGTGGAACTGGCGCGGCGGACGGGCATCGCAAGAGAGGGCCCGTTTCAATCGTACTTGATGTAGGCGAACCGCATGTCGCTCTCGGGCGTGCCCTCGAGCGCGCCGCCCTCCTTTCCGGGCCGCCACAGGACGACGTCCTCGATCTTGCGAGCGAGCTCGAGGTCCTTCATGGTGATACCCTTCGCCGTATGGGTCTTGAGGCGCACCTCCACCCAGGCATAGGACGCCGTGATGTCCGGGTGATGCCAGGCCACCTCGGCCAGATGCCCGACGGCGCTAATGACCATCAGCGTCCCCTTCCAGCTGTTCGTCTTGTATGTGCGGCGGATCCAGCCGTCCTCCAGCCGCCAGGCCGGCAGCTTGGCGTTTAGCCAAGCCGTGACCTCGGCGTCCGTCATCGGTTGCTCGCGGGTGCCTGCCATGTTGCTCTCTCCCGGAGTTTCGTGGACAAGTGAGACTGTGTGAAACCGTAGATCGGAGCCCCGGCTGGCGCAATCGCCAATGCCGACGCCGATTAGGTTTTGTCCTTTCGAGCCGGTGGAGCCGCGTGTCCCAGGAGAGCCAGTCTGCCAAAACCTGCAGGGTCGCCGCTCCGGCGCGGCTGCACCTTGGCTTTCTCGATCTCGACGGCACACTCGGCCGGCGCTTCGGATCGATCGGCCTCGCCATCGACGAGCCGTCGACGATAGTGACCGTGAAACGCGCCGGCGCCAACGAGGCCACCGGGCCGGAACGCGAGCGGGCCCTCCGCCTTCTCGGCCAGCTCGGCCCGGCGCTCGGCCTCACGTCCCACTATGCGATCGAGGTGGAACGTGCCATTCCGGCCCATGCCGGGCTCGGATCGGGCACGCAGCTCGCGCTGGCCGTGGCCGCCGCTCTCCTGCGGCTCGATCCCAGTCTGCCCACCGGCAACAACAGAACGCTGAGGGACATCGGCGAGATCGCCGAGCGCGGCGCGCGCTCTGCCATCGGCATGGCGGCCTTCGATTGCGGCGGCTTCGTCATCGACGGCGGGCGGGGCCGGAGCGGGCGCGCGCCCCCGGTCCTGGCGCGCGTCGCGTTCCCCGAAAGCTGGCGTATCCTCCTCATCCTCGACCCCTCGACCACCGGGGTGCACGGCGAGAATGAAGCCCAAGCGTTTGCCGCGCTCCCGCCCTTCTCCGAGGTGCGCGCGGCCAGACTCTGCCACCTCGCCCTGATGCGTCTCCTACCGGGACTCGCTGAGGCGGACATCAAGGCATTTGGCGACGCGCTGACCGAAATTCAGGAAGTTGTCGGGAGCCACTTTGCCACTGCCCAGGGCGGATCGCCCTGGACCAGTGCCGCCGTAGGGCGCATCGCGCACCGGATGAAAGCGTCGGGAGCCGTCGGCATCGGCCAAAGCTCCTGGGGACCGACTGGATTCGCCTTCGTGCCTGACGAGGCTGCGGCGGTGCGTCTCTATGCTACCTTGGTCGAAGAGGCTAAAGCGGATGGCCTCGAAATCCAAGTCGTCCGGGGCAGGAATGCCGGCGCCCGGATCGAGGTCTTTTGAGCCTCATATGCCTCACGAGCCTGAGACAGCCGGTGATAGCGGGACATCGAACCTTCTAGGGAGACACCAATGAGCGACGCGACCCCCATTCTGCACATGCTGGACCCCCGGAAGCATGTGAGCCCGTTCGACGTGAACATGGCGACAGATGCGGGCTATAAGGTGATCGTTCCCTACACGCATGTCGAGCTCACCGACGTGGCTCCGCTCGTTCAGGACGCCATCTTCTCCCGTCCGCCGAACTATGGCGTGCGCACCGGCTTCTTCATGGGCGGCAAGGACGCCATCTTGGCCCTCGACATGATCGACGCCGCGAAGAAGGCCATGGTGCCGCCGTTCGAGTGCTCGGTATTCGCCGACCCCGCCGGCTCCTTCACCACCGCTGCCGCCATGGTCGCCTGCGTCGAGCGCGTCCTGAAGTTCAAGTTTGGCCGCACCTGGAAGGGTACGAGGGTCGCCGTATTCGGCGCCACCGGCGTCGTCGGCTTCGCCTCGTCGATCATCGCCGCGCTCGAGGGCGCCAAGGTGCAGCTCGTTGCCCATCGCGGCTTCGACCGCGTGGTGAAGAGCGCCAACACCTCGAAGGAGCGTTTCGGCGTCGACCTCGAGCCGGTGAGCGGCGAGACGCCGGAGGGCAAGCGTGACATCATCGCCAACGCCGAAGTCATCTTTGCCGCCGCCGCGGCCGGCGTAAAGGTCGTCTCCAGGGAGGAGATGGACCTCGCCAAGAGCCTGCTCGTGATCGCCGACGTCAACGCCGTGCCTCCTCCTGGCGTCGAGGGCATGGAGCTGCACATGGACGGCGCTCCGCTCACCGGTAGCAGTGTGCTCGGCGTCGGCCCGCTTGCCATCGGCGACATAAAGTACAAGTGCGAGAGTGGTCTCTTCAAGCAGATGCTCGACAGCGACAAGCCCCTCGCTCTCGACTTCCGCCACGCCTACGACATGTCGAAGCGGCTCACCGGCCTCGCATAAGAGGTGAGCGGAGAGCACGTCCTCATCGCAGCATTCTCCGGGCGGGCTCTTGCACAGTCCGCCCGCCGTGCCGGATTTCGACCCCTCGTCATCGACTGCTTCGGGGATGTCGACCTCGTGGAAGCCGTCGAGGCGAGCCAATGCCTTCCGGCTCGCGTCCAGGCCGGCTTTCGGCGCAAGCCTCTCATCGCCGCTCTCGATCGCCTCGCCGCGGGCACGTCCCCCATCGGCCTGGTTCTGGGCTCGGGCTTCGAATGCGATCCCAGGATGCTCGCGCACCTTGGCGAGCACTTCAGACTGATCGGCAATCCACCCGACGTGGTTCGCCGCGCCAAGGACCCCACGGCCTTTTTCGGGGCGCTCACAAAGCTCGGCATACGTCATCCCGAAACCCAGCTCGTGCCACCGGCCGCCGGCGATGGCTGGCTCATGAAGCGGATTGGAGGCAGCGGCGGGCTTCACATTCACGCCTGCCCTCCGGCACCCCGCCTCGATCCCCGCCGCTACTTCCAGCGCCGGGTCGATGGCGAGCCCCTTTCAGTCCTGGCGGTGATCGGGCGGACCGGACCGGTCTTCGCGTTCACGCGGCAGTGGTGCGCGCCCCTCCCTAGGCGGCCCTATCGCTACGGGGGTGCGACGGGCCCCATCACGCCCGAGCCGGACCTCGAGGCACGTCTCATCGACATCTCACGGGCGACGGCCGAGTCCCTGGGGCTCATCGGTCTCGTATCGCTGGATTTTCTCATTGACGACGGCGAGCCGATCCTGATCGAGGTCAATCCACGCCCCGGCGCCAGCCTCGATGTCCTGGACGACGCGGAAGGCAACCTGTTCCGGAGCCACGTCGAGGCGTCGCGTGGTGGCGATGCGGCCGGGCTCCTCTTGGCCCGCTGGCAGCCGCCCAAAGCCCGGGCGGCCGCCTATCTCTATGCCGATCGGGGCCCGATCGAGATCGCGCCCGGGCTCGACTGGCCCCATTGGACCGCCGACCGGCCGCAGCCGGGCTCTCGCATTTTGAAGCATCAGCCGCTGGCCACGGTATTGGCCGATTCCGCCTCGCCCGATGAGGCAGAACGCCTCTGTCGTCACCGCTTGGGTCTCCTCGAAAACTTGCTGTATGAAAGCGCAAACGGGAAGGGAACGCCAACATGAACAAGTCTGGACCGATGCCGAGCGTCAATGCCCGGGCACTCAGGATCGTCGACGAGATTGCCGCCAACGCCGTTGCCCTGCGCTGCACGGTTTCGACCGGAGAGGCTGGGGAGCGACGCATCGACCTCGGAGCCGGCACACCCGGCGGATTGGAGGCGGGCCGCCTCCTGGGTGAAGTGTGCATGGGCGGGCTAGGCACCGTCACCATTACGTCCGCCTCCGGCCTCGAGCGCTGGCCGCTCGGCGTGGTCGTCCACTCCTCCCATCCGGTCATCGCCTGTCTCGGCAGCCAATACGCCGGCTGGACGATCACGGAGGAGACGAGCGGCTTCTTCGCGCTCGGCTCTGGCCCGGCGCGGGCGCTCTCACGCGTCGAGGAGATCTACAAGGAGCTCGGCTACGTCGACCTTCACACCAAGGGGGCTCTCGTCCTCGAGGGCGACAAGGCTCCGCCCGCCGCGGCGGTCCGCAAAGTAGCCGGCGCCTGTGGGATTGCAGCCACCGACTTGACGGTGCTCTACGCCCCGACCGGAAGCCTCGCCGGAACAGTGCAGATTGCCGCCCGCGTTCTCGAGGTGTCGCTTCACAAGGCGCATGCGCTCCACTTCAATCTCGCCAACATCGTCGATGGCTACGGCGCCGCCCCCCTCGCCCCGCCCATTCCCGACTTCGTCAAGGCGATGGGGCGCACCAACGACGCCATCATCTACGGCGGGCGCATCCAGCTCTTCGTCAAGGGCCCGGACGAGGAAGCCAAAAAGCTCGCCGAGGCGCTGCCCTCGAGCACGTCCCCGGCCTACGGGAAGCCCTTTGCCGAAATTTTCGCGGCCGTGAACGGCGATTTCTACAAGATCGACCCGATGCTGTTCAGTCCGGCCGTGGTCACGGTCTCGAACCTCGAGTCCGGAGCCTCCTTCCACGCCGGCAAGCTTGCCCCGGACATCGTGGACGCAAGCTTCCGGTAGAAGAGCAGACCATCAATCTGCTCGATCGAGCGCCCTTGAGGTGGCACGTGACGTCTCCATCGCTGACCATCGGCGCCAGGCCTACCCGAGGAGCGGGTCCCCGCATCGTCCTATTTGTCGAGGGCGGCGCCGGGGATTGGCACGCACGCCGATTGACGAGCGCTCTCGAGACGCGCGGAGCCTCCGTCGTCACCGCGACGCTCGCTGCCTGCGCCTTCGACACACGATCGAGATCGGGCCTCGACATTCCCGGCTTCGACTGCGCCCTGCCTGACGGCGCTTTCGTGCGCTCCGTTTCCACCGGCACGCTCGAGCAGATCACCAAGCGCCTCGGCATTCTGCATGCCCTGCGCGAGAGCGGCGTGCGCGTGTGGAACGATGCACGTGCCATCGAGCGCTGCGTCGACAAGTCGACGGCCACCTTTCTGTTCCAGAAGGCCGGCCTGCCGACGCCGCCGACGCGCGTCGTCGAGGGACGAGCTCAAGCCGAGGTTCACGCGGCAGCCCATTCCGGTCAGCTCGTGATCAAGCCGCTGTTCGGCAGCCAGGGCAACGGCGTCCGGCGCGCTGCATCGGCAGCCGATCTGCCGCCGGCCGAGGACGTCAACCACGTCTACTACATGCAGGAGTACCTGCGCCGCTCGGGCGAGACGCGCTTCGAGGACTGGCGCGTCTTCGTCTCGAGGGGCCGCGTGCTTGCGGCGATGGCGCGCGTGGGGAAGACCTGGATCACCAACGTGCATCAGGGCGCCAGGCCCGCCCGCATCGATCCCGACGACGAGATGCAGCGCCTTGCCTTGGGCGCCGTCGCCGCCATCGGGGCTGATTATGCCGGCGTCGATCTTATCCGCGATGCCAACGGCAGGCTCATGGTGCTCGAGATCAATTCCAATCCGGCCTGGAAAGGCCTGCAGAGCGTGACCGACGTCAACATCGCCTGGACGCTTGCCGAGGACTTCCTCTCTGCCGTCGCCGAAACGGCGAAAGCATGAGCCGTCCTCTTGCCGCGTCCGTGATCGCCAAAGCCTATGTCTCGGCTTGCCGTCTCGACGTCGAGGCCCTGAAGCCGGGCAATGTGCATGTGCACGCTGCGGGACACGGCATGCAGGTCTCCGATTTTCTCGAGAGCGCCGAGGTCTCCGCGCCTTTCATTGCCGATCCAGCGCTCTCCGTCGGTACGCGCGTCCGGCGCGCGGTCGAGGCCACGTTCGACGCTGTCGGCTGCAACACCAATCTCGGGATCGTGCTTCTGGCCGCGCCGCTTGCCGCGGCATTCGGCGATGGACCTGTGGACTTGGGGCTCGCCGAGCGCCTCGCGCAGGTTCTCGACAGCCTTGACCATGAGGATGCCTGCGAGGTGTACAAGGCGATTGCTCGCGCCAATCCTGCGGGCCTCGGCACCGAGACGGGCCGGCTCGACGTCCGGGGAGAGCCCCCTGCTGGCGCACGACTGCGCGAGCTCATGTGCAGAGCGCGCACCCGCGATCTGATCGCCGAGGAGCACTGCACCGCCTTCGCGCTGGTGCGCCATCTCTCGGAGGACTACGAGGCGGATCTTGCGCGCGGCACGGCGCCTGCCGGCGCTCTGAGCCGGCTGTTCCTCAAAGAGCTCGCTCGCCGCCTCGACACCCACATCGTGCGCAAGCATGGGCCGGACGCGGCCGAACGCGTGCGCCGGGCTGCTGAAAAGACGCTCGCAGAGACCGAGCCGCTGGCCCGGGACGGCTGGTCAAACCCGCCCGTCACCCTGCGCCTCCTCGCACTCGACACCGCGCTCAAGAGCGATGGGCTCAATCCCGGCGCGCTCGCCGACATCTCTGCGGCGGCGGCCCTTCTGACCCAGCTCAAACGTCTCGCTTCGTCTTCAGACGGAACAGGTGTTAACGAACTGACATGACTAAGATTTGCACAGATCTGTTGTACCGCCTCACAGCGCCGGTCCGCTGCATCGTAACACGGTCGGACGTGCGCATATCCCCTTGTCGAATGGACACGACTAGCGCTATCTAGGGCGGTGCTTCTGGCACCCTGCTATCGAGGTCCCCGGTGCGGTGAGTCTTCTTGCCGTACCGTTTCGGTTTGGATAGCTGAGAACGGCAGCAGCCGGCCATAAACTCGGGGGTACTCTCGGGGGAAACCGGCGTCAGAAATTACGAAAAGGGAGTATACCCGTAATGGCCAAGATCAATCGCGTTATGGTCGGCGAGAGCCTCGTCGGCGACGGCAACGAGGTCGCCCACATCGACCTTCTCATCGGACCCCGGGGCAGTGCCGTCGAGTCGGCATTCTGCAACACGCTGACGAACAACAAGGACGGCTTCACGTCGCTCCTCGCCGTCATCGCGCCAAACCTGCCCTGCAAGCCCAACACGGTCATGTTCAACAAGGTCACCATCAAGGACGCCCGCCAGGCCGTTCAGATGTTCGGACCTGCCCAGTACGGCGTTGCCAAGGCGGTGCAGGATTCGGTCGCCGAGGGCGTGATCCCGGCCAACGAGGCTGACGACGTCTACGTCTGCGTCGGCGTGTTCATCCACTGGGAAGCGGCCGACGACGCCAAGATCCAGGATTTCAACTATCGTGCCGTCAAGGAAGCGATCGCTCGCGCCATCGCCGGCAAGCCGACCGCTGCCGAGGCAACCGCTCAGCGCAATTCGGCTTCGCATCCCTTTGGTGCGAAGACTTGAAGCGGAAACCGTCCACAGCAGGATAATAACGCCCCAGCAATGAAAGCGGGTCTGCTGCAGCGATTGGGTAGACTACTCTCCGGCCGTTGGAACGGCTGACACAGGCGGGTGGCTCCTCAAAGCAACCACTCAGCCGAAGTGGACTGAAAACTCATCCCCCGGCGACCTCCTCGAGGTCGCCGGTTTTTAATTGGCCGTTGTGAAGCGCCGTGGCGACGAGCACCCCGGCCGCGCCAGCCGTGCGCAACCGCCTCAAATCATCCCCGTTGCGTACGCCGCCGGCCGCATAGACCTTCCGTGCCGGGCCTGCTTCGCGGATGATCGCCTCGAGCTGATCGAAATCAGGTCCGTTCCCCATGCCGACACGCGCCATCGTCATGACGATGACGCGCTCCGGCCACAGATCCGGGCTTTCGAGCAGCGCCGCGGGGCCTTGAAACACTACGCCGCGGAAATCGAGAGAGAGGATGGAGCCCGGATCAGGCCGGTCATCGAGAGACGGGCACGTTTCGGAGCCGATCACTTTGGTTATTCCGGCCACAGTCGGGAGCAAGGAAGCGCCGTCGTCGATCCAGACCACTGCTCCCGCCCAGGCTGCGGCCACGCGGGCCTGCATCGCCCCATTCGCGCCCCGCCCCTCGATGCCATCGAGGTCTGCGACGTAGAGCGTCCGGAACGGAAAGAGCCTCTGGAAGGCGCTGGCAATCCTCGCCGGGTCGGACGTGCCAGGCGCAAGAGGCGTCTCGAGCGGCAGGTAGCGCGCCCGGTCGCCAGCCACGGCCCGTACAGCGCGGCTCCCTTTGACGTCGATGACCGGAATGACCTCGAAGCTACCGTGTACCATCCGGGTTGTTGTATCACAGCGCGGACTTTAGAACCGAATGCAGCCGGGCGGCAGGAGGACCGATTTGACCATCACCGCAGGCCTCGACGTCGGAGGGGCGCACCTCAAGGTGGCGCTCGTGGAGGATGGCCGTCCGATCGGCGTCCGCGCCGTCGTCTGCCCGCTCTGGCAGGGCCTCGACAGGCTCGACGCGGCGTTGAGAGAGGCGGCGCCACTCCTCGAGCGCGCCAGCCGGCACGCCGTCACGATGACGGGCGAGCTCTCCGATCTGTTCCCGGATCGCAAGACGGGCGTCGAGTCCCTCGTCGCGCGTCTCGTCCAGGAGCTGGGACCGGAGGCACGGTTCTGGATGGGGGCGTTGGGCTTTGGCCGTGCGGATCAGGCTGCCGCGCACCCCGCCGAGACCGGCTCCACCAACTTCCTCGCAACGGCCCGGCTCGTCTCCAGAAGCGAGCCCGACGCGCTGCTCATCGATTTCGGCTCGACGACCGCCGATATCATTCCCATACGTGGGGGCGTGCCATGCCCAAAGGGTCTCACCGACGGCGAACGGCAGACGACGGGCGAGCTCGTGTATACCGGCTTCACACGCACGGCCGTGATGGCGGTCGCAAACCGCGCGCCCTTCAAGGGACAGTGGGCCACGCTCGCGCGCGAGTATCTCGCGACGATGGCGGACGTTCGGCGCATTCTGGGTGAGTTGCCAGACGGAGCAGACCTTCACGCCACCGCCGACGGAAAGGGAAAGTCGCCCGCCGAAAGCACCGCCCGCTTTGCCCGCATGTTGGGGCGGGATGCGGCGGACGGCACGCACTACGACTGGCAGGCAACGGCGGCCTTTGTCCGCGAGCAGCAGATGCGCTCGATCCACGACGGCGCGCTGCAAGTGCTCTCGGCTGCCTGCCTGCCCCCCGGGGCTCCCGTCGTCACGGCCGGAATCGGCGCGGACGGGGCGGCCATCCTGGCGCTGCGGCTCGCACGCGCCTCCGTCACGTTCGCAGAATGTGCCGGCGCCGGCGACGACTGCTCGCTTGCTGTCACCCACAACGCACCGGCCGTTGCCGTCGCACTTCTGCTTGCGGGCGAGCAGCTGTGCTCTGGTGCATAGATCGGGCTAAACCTCCTGCACCTCGAGCACACCGGGAACAGTCGAAAGGTGGCCCGCCTGCGCGGGGGACACGTCGTAGCGCCCGGGAAGCGCGATCTCGATCTCGCGACCCCGCTCGGCCAGGGGCAGCACGACGCGCACCTCGCCACCCTTGCGTCCGTGCCCGCCTGGCTTCAGGTGCGACTTGAGCTCGCCGAGCTTGGCTTTCCGCGCGCTTACCATGCGCGCGTCCATGACGAGCTTCAAGCCTCGCTCGATCTGAGCGGCCGCTCGGTCGAGCGCCTCCACGCTTTGCACGCGCATCTTGACCGTATCCCCGTCCCGCTCGGCTTCCACACTCAAGAGCACAGGCGTGCCGGCCTCGAGAAGATCGCGCGCGGTGGCGAGCGTGTCGGAGAAGATGACGGCCTCGAACTGCCCCGTAGGATCGGAGAACATGGCAAACGCGAACTTGTTGCCTTTCTGCGAGCGCCGCTCGCGGGCCGCGACGACGATGCCTGCCAGCCGGCCCGCGGTCGCGCCGCGCCCGGTGGCCGCCTCGAACTCGGTGAAACGCCTGACGCCGAGCTTGGCCAGCACTTTCTCGTAGCTGTCGAGCGGATGGCCAGAAAGAAAAAAACCGACCGCGCCGAACTCGGCCTGAAGGCGCTCGATGGGTGTCCAGGGCCTGGCCGGCTTGAGGTCCAGCTGATGCGCACCGGTGTCGGTGTCGCCGAACAGGTCGCCTGTGCCGGCCGCCTCGTCGGCGCCCAAGCGATTAGCGAGCGCGATCATTGCCTCGACGTTTGCATGCACGAGCGCGCGATTCGCCTCCAGCGCATCGAACGCCCCCGCAGCGGCCAGCGTTTCGAGCGCACGCTTGTTGAGAGACCGGGCGTTGAGTCGGCTCGCGAAGTCGGCGAGCGACGTGTAGCGCCCCTCCGCGGCGCGGCTCGCAACGATGGTCTCGACCGCGGAAGCTCCGATATTCTTCAACGCGGCGAGCGAGTAGCGGATGGCGAGCGGTGCTGGAGGTCTGCCCCCCTCCCCTTGACGGGGAGGGATTCGGGGTGGGGTGGCGAGACGGGAGGATTGCTTCAGGCTTTGCACCCTACCATCCTCCCCACCCCTAGCCCCTCCCCTCGAGGCGGAGGGGGGCTCACCGGCCGTGGCGGCAATCTCCTCCACCAGGAAGTCGACCCCCGACGCGTTCACGCAAGGCGGCAGGATGGGAATACCGCTCTTGCGTGCCTCGGCAGCGAACAGGGCGAGCTTGTCGGTAGTGTCCATGTCGAGCGTCATCGACGCGGCGAGGAACTCCTCGCGGAAGCTCGCCTTGAGGTAAGCCGTGTGGAAGCTGACCAGAGCATAGGCGGCAGCGTGCGATTTGTTGAAGCCGTAGCCTGCGAACTTGTCCACGAGCTCGAAGATGTAGGCCGCGTCATCGCGACTGACGCCGTTCCTCATGGCGCCCTCGACGAAGCGCGCCTGCTGCTTGGCCATCTCGGCCTTGTCCTTCTTGCCCATGGCGCGGCGCAGGAGGTCCGCTTCACCCAGCGAGTAGCCGGCCATCACCTGGGCGATCTGCATCACCTGCTCCTGATAGATGATGACGCCGTAGGTCTCCTTGAGAATGCCCTCGAGCAGCGGATGCAGGCAATCGACCGGCTCATCGCCGTGCTTTCTGTTGATGTAGGTCGGAATATTGTCCATGGGGCCGGGGCGGTAGAGTGCCACCATGGCGATGATGTCCTCGAAGCGGTCCGGCTTGAGCCGCTTCAAGCTTTCGCGCATGCCCGTGCTTTCCAGCTGGAACACGCCGACCGTATCGGCCCTGGCGAGAAGCTCATAGGCGGCCTTGCCCTCCGGATAGTTGTTCTCTATCGAAACGCGCGCGAGGTCCACGTCGATCCCGCGCCCGCGCTTGATCAGCTCCACGGCCTTGTGCAGAACCGTCAACGTTTTGAGGCCGAGGAAGTCGAACTTCACGAGCCCCGCCGCCTCGACCATCTTCCAGTTGAACTGCGTGACCGGCATGCTCGACTTGGGATCGCGGTAGAGCGGCACCAACTCGTCGAGCGGCCGGTCACCGATCACCATGCCGGCCGCGTGTGTCGAGGCGTGGCGATAGAGGCCTTCGAGCTTCTGAGCGATCTCGAGGAGACGGGCGACGATCGGCTCGCGGTCGCGCTCCTCCTGCAGTTTGGGCTCGGCGTCGATGGCCTGCGCCAGCGTCACGGGATTGGCCGGATTGTTGGGAACGAGCTTGCAGAGCCGGTCGACTTGCCCGTAGGGCATCTGCAGCACGCGGCCGACGTCGCGCAGAACCGCACGAGCCTGAAGCTTCCCGTGCGTGATGATCTGCGCCACCCTGTCCGATCCGTACTTCTCCTGCACGTAGCGGATGACGCGGTCCCGCTGGTCCTGGCAGAAGTCGATGTCGAAGTCGGGCATCGACACGCGCTCGGGGTTGAGGAAGCGCTCGAACAGGAGGCCGAACCGCAGCGGGTCGAGATCGGTGATGGTGAGCGCCCAGGCTACGAGCGAGCCCGCGCCCGAGCCGCGTCCCGGACCCACCGGCACGGCGTGCGACTTGGACCATTTGATGAAGTCGGCGACGATGAGGAAATAGCCGGGAAACTTCATGCCGGTGATGATGTCGACCTCGAACGCGAGCCGCTTCCAATAGTCGTCCTCCTCGAATCCGGGCGCCAGCGGCCCGACGGCGAGGCGGACCCTGAGCCCCTCCTCGGCCTGCCGTTTGAGCTCGGCGGCCTCGGCCGTGAGCTGGTCCTCCTCGGAGGCGCCCTTCCCGATCCTCACGAAGCGCGGCAGAATGGGTTTGCGGCCCTTGGGGCGAAAGGCGCAGCGGACGGCGATCTCGACCGAGCTCTCGAGCGCCTCGGGCAGGTCCTCGAACAGGAGGGCCATCTCCTCCGCGCTTTTGAAGTAGAATTCCTTGTTGAGCCGGCGCCGGTCGTCCTCGACCACGTAACGGCCCTCGGCGATGCAGAGCAGCGCATCGTGCGCCTCGTAGTCCTCTGGCGAGGCGAAATAGCTCTCGTTGGTGGCGACGACTGGCAGCTTCAGGGCATAGGCCAGAGCAAGGAGCCGCGGCTCGACCTCGATCTCGCGGGCCAGTCCATGCCTCTGGATCTCCACATAGAGCCGGTCCCCGAACAGCTTCGACAGGGTGCCAAGGCGGGCTTCGGCAAGCGGTGTCTGGCCATCGGCGAGCGCCCGATCAATGGGGCCGTCGGGTCCGCCGGAGAGAGCGATGAGGCCGGTGGAATGTTTCGTGAGCGTGCCGATGCTCGTATGAGGACCCTCGGTGTCGGCGCTATCGAGGTGAGCTGCAGAGACGACCTTGAGAAGATTAGCGTAGCCCGCCTCGTTCATCGCATAGAGCGCGATGAGGCCATCCCGATGCGGCCGCTGCCGCGGTGGCGGCTGGCCGGCAGCGGTTCGCTCCGGTTTCGCCTCCTCGAAGTCGATGGCAATCGAAACGCCGGCGATCGGCTGAACGCCGCTTGCGGCGAGCTTGTCGGAGAACTCGAGACACCCGAACAGATTGTTGGTGTCGGTGAGCGCCAGCGCCGGACAGCCCTGCCTGGCCGCGAGCTTGGCGAGCGTGCCGATTGGCAGCGCACCCTCGAGCAACGAATAGGCCGAATGGACCTTGAGGTGAATGAACGGAAGTGGGCGCGCGGGCTCATCCTGAGGATCGCGCCCCGGAGTCAGGGCAGCCATCCCGTCCAAGCTCTTGTTCCGAATCGCGTCGCCCATGGCCGACAGATTAGTGGGTTCACCGCCTTGCCGCACCCCCAAGGGTGGAAGGCTTCGTCACCATCCACAACGGCATCGGCGGTCCCGCCCGCGCCCATAAGGGCGGTCACCGCACCTTCCCCGGCGCCACCTCGACCAGAAGGCCGTTCTCAAGCTTCAACACGCGGTCCATGCGCGAGGCAAGCTCGAGGTTGTGGGTGGCGATCAAGGCTGCGACGCCCTGGCTGCGGAACAGGCCGATCAGCTCGTGGAACACCAGCTCCGAGGTCGTGGGATCGAGGTTGCCCGTCGGCTCGTCGGCGAGGATGAGCTTCGGCCTGTTGGCGAGAGCCCGGCAGATGGCGGTTCGCTGCTGCTCGCCGCCCGAAAGCTGCGCGGGACGGTGCTCGAGACGCTCTGCGAGGCCCAGAGCCGAGAGCAGCTCCTTGGCACGCGCCTCAGCGTCTTTCCGGCTCTTACCCATCAGCATCTGCGGCAGCACCACGTTCTCGATGGCCGAAAACTCCGGCAAGAGCTGGTGGAACTGATAGATGAACCCGATCTCCCCACGCCGGATGCGCGTTCGCTCCCCGTCGTCGAGCAGAGCGCAGTCCCGTCCCGACACGACGACGTGACCGGCATCAGGGGTTTCGAGCAGCCCCGCGATGTGGAGCATCGTCGATTTCCCGGCCCCCGACGGACCCACAAGCGCCACGGCCTCTCCCGGCATCAGCTCGGCCGATGCGCCCTTGAGCACGTCGATCTCCCTCTCGCCCTGCCTGAACGAGCGCTTGAGCCCCTCGAGCTTCAGAACAGCAACTGCCGCCATGGCATCCATGTTCCCGTGCTTCCTCACTCGTATCGCAGGGCTTCGACGGGATCGAGCCGCGAGGCCCGCCACGACGGATAGAGTGTAGCCAGCACGGAAAGAACCAGCGCCATGACCACGATCGAGGCCGTCTCCACGGGATTGATCTCCGCTGGGAGCTTGGTGAGATAATAAACATTGGGGTCGAACAGCCGGGTCCCTGACAGATAGGACACGAGCTGCCGGATCTCCTCGATATAGTGACAGAACACCACGCCGAGGACGAACCCCGCAATCGTGCCGACCACGCCGATGGATGCCCCGGTGATCAGGAACACCCGCATCACCGAGCCCTTGGTCGCGCCCATCGTGCGCAACACGGCGATGTCGCGGCCCTTGTCCTTCACCAGCATCATCATGCCGGAGATGATGTTCAAGGCTGCCACCAGAATGATGAGCGATAGGATGATGAACATCACGTTCCTCTCGACCTCGAGCACGGTGAAGAACGTCTCGTTGCGCTGCCGCCAATCGGAAAAATTGAGCGACGGCCCGCCCACGTCACGCAGCATGACGGCATAGTCGTCGACCTTCTCCGGATCCTCGACGACGATCTCGAGAACATCGACCTCGCCCGGCTTCGAAAAATACTTCTGCGCCTCGGGCAGCGGCATGAAGATGATGCTCTTGTCGTATTCCGACATGCCGAGCTCGAAGATCGCAGCGATCTGGTACGGCTTGGAGCGGGGCGCAGTGCCGAACGGCGTGGCGGCGCCGCGGGCCGAGAGCACCGTGATGGTGTCGCCCACGTTGACGCGCAGCGCGTTCGCAAGGCGCATGCCGATGGCGATGCCCGTCTGAGCATCGAAGCCGTCGAGCGTCCCGAAGCGCACGCTGCTGGCGACGAGCGGCAGCGATTTGAGGCTCTCCTCGCTCGCCCCGCGCACGAGCCCACCCAGCGCCTGCACATTCGAGGAGACCATCACCTGCCCCTCGATCAGGGGAAAGATGCTCTTCATGCCAGGAACGGCCGCGAGACGCTCGCGCGCCTCCTTGTAGTCGATGAACGGCTCGCCGACCTTGTAGACGACGATGTGACCGTTGAGGCCGAGGATCTTGGAGAAGAGATCCTTGCGGAAGCCGTTCATCACCGCCATGACGATGATGAGCGTTGCGACGCCGAGCATGATGCCGACGAACGAGAAGCCGGCGATGACCGAGATGAAGCCTTCCTTGCGGCGCGCCCGCAAGTAGCGCCCCGCCAGCATCCACTCGACGGGCGCGAAGGGGTGGGTGTCGGTTGTGGCAGTCGTCATGCGTGCTCCCCTAATCCCCCCCTCTCCCCGTAAGAGCGGCGAGAGGGGATTCCGCGCTCGTAACACCTGCACCCGCCACTCCCTCACATCGATCTCAATACGCGCGCGCGACGAGAATGCGCTCCTTGGCCGGCTCACCCGTGAATACGCATTGGCCGCTCACCGTCCCTTGCGCCAGGGGCGCATTCCGGATCGAGAGCTTCAAGGCTTTGAGGCGCTCGGAGACGGCCTCGAGCCTGGCGCCTTCGGGCCGCGACCAGGGCACCTCGGCCCAGCCCCGGAACGGCCCCGCCTCGTCCTCGCCCTCCGTCGCACCGAAATACGCCGAAAGCTCGTCGAATGTCCTCATTCCCGTGACGATGTTGCCGTCGAGCCTCGCCTTGGCCTCGGCGAAAAGCTTGGCCTGGATGTCATCGAGGAGGGCCGGCGCCCCTGCCACGAAGGCGTCCCGCGTGCTGCTGTGCGAGACGACCTTGTCCCCGTCGCGCAGACTGTCGCGGCGCATGAACGTCACATTGCCGCCAGCCATGTCGCGCCCGCCGACCTCAACGATCACCGGAGCGCCGCGCCGGACCCAATTCCAGCGCTTTTCCGCCGACTTCACGGGCTTGGCATCGAAGAGCGCGCGAACCCCCTTCGCCTTCAGCTCCTTCTCGAGCGAGCTGCAGTAGTCGATGAGCGCACTGTCCTCCGGCTTATCGCGCAGCATCGGCACGATGACGATCTGGCGCGGCGCGATCCTGGGCGGCACTCGCAACCCGTCGTCGTCGCCGTGGGTCATTATGACGCCGCCGATCAAGCGCGTCGACACGCCCCAGCTCGTAGTGTGGCAGTGCTCGAGCTTGCCCTCGGCGCTCTGGAACTGGATGTTCTGGGCTTCGGCAAAGTGCGTGCCAAGGTAGTGCGAGGTGCCGGCCTGGAGCGCCTTGCCGTCCTGCATCATCGCTTCAATCGAGAACGTGTTGTCGGCGCCGGGGAAACGCTCATTCGCAGGCTTCTCGCCGGCGATGACCGGCATCGCCAGCACGTTCTCCGCAAACTCGCGGTAAACCCCGAGCATGCGCATGGTCTCGGCCATGGCATCAATTCGGTCCGCGTGCGCGGTGTGACCCTCCTGCCAGAGGAACTCTGCGGTGCGCAGGAACAACCGCGTGCGCATCTCCCAGCGCACCACGTTGGCCCACTGGTTGATGAGGAGCGGCAGGTCGCGATAGCTCTTCACCCAGCGCTGAAACGCATCGCCGATGATCGTCTCCGACGTCGGGCGTACGATCAGCGGCTCTTCCAGCTTCGCCTCGGGATCGAGCACGAGGCGGCCAGCCTCGTTCTTCAAGCGGTGGTGGGTGACGACCGCCATCTCCTTGGCGAAGCCTTCGACGTGCTCCGCCTCCTTGGCGATGAAGCTCATGGGGATGAAGAGGGGAAAATAACAGTTCTCGTGGCCGGTATCCTTGATGCGGGCGTCGAGCTCGGCCTGGATGCGCTCCCACACCCCCCAGCCCCACGGCTTGATGATCATGCAGCCGCGCACGGGACTCGTCTCGGCCATGTCGCCGTCGCGGACGACCGTCTGGTACCAGTCCGGAAAATTCTGCTCGCGGGAAATCGAAAGCGCGCGCTTGCTCATCGATGGGCCTCTGCAATCATTGAATGCCCGGGCGAGACCTCTTTCGGCGTTTCGCGAAGCCCAGGCGGGAAGCAGCAGGAAAGAAGCATGGGAGCCCTTACGTGTTGGGCCCCGGCTCTGCGGGGCGGCCGTTTCATTTCCAGCGAGCCTTGCCTGACTCACGCCGATTCCCGCGCTGAATACCGGCTATTGCGGGGGAGGGCAATGCGCGGTGACGCCCCGGACCCTGTTGAAAACCCTCAAAATCCGGCCGCCCCACGGGGCGGTCCTGCCGCGCGTCCCTCAAGGACTGACGCCGAAAGGGGCCGGGGGCACAGCGCCATAGCCGAACCAGTCACTCTCCATCGCCATCCAGACGACGGCGAAGACGAGGGTCGCGAGC
>Ga0233425_10003081_pt1 | contig 31209 bp, 27 predicted proteins | sample Watercolumn_Towu_2_FD_181712 | JGI IMG/M metagenome (GOLD analysis project Ga0233425, IMG submission 181712) | Freshwater microbial communities from Lake Towuti, South Sulawesi, Indonesia - Watercolumn_Towuti2014_140_MG | ecosystem: Environmental > Aquatic > Freshwater > Lake | place... | reverse complement strand
AATCCCGTCTTTATTGAATTGAAGAAGCATGATTCGCTCTAGGGTCCTTGCTATGAGAATACAATTTTATGCCAGGCAATCCAACCCTAAAACCATGAAAGGCCGGCGAAGCTATGCTTAGGAAAGGTTCCGGATAGCCATCCAGGCCATGAGCCCCGTCGAGATCTCCAGGGCTTTTTCGTCGATGTCGAAAGTTGGTGTGTGTACGCCGGCTGTAATTCCTTTTTCTTTATTCCCTGTGCCCAGGCGGTAAAAGCAGCTTGGCACCTGCTGACTGACATAGGCAAAGTCTTCTGCCGTCATACGCAAAGGAAGCTCTTCCACATTTCCGGCTCCGAGATAGTCTACGGCGCATTGACGGCAACGCTCTGTCAGGGTTTCGTCATTCACCAGGAAAGGATAGCCATCGATGATGTTGATCTCCGCTGTTCCATGATAAGCTTCACAGATGCCGTGGATGATTTCCTTAATACGTTCCTTGACGCGTACACGCCACTGCTCATCCATGGTGCGCAAGGTCCCTGCCATATATACCTGTCCGGGGATCACATTGGTGGCGCCTTTGCCTTCGATCTTGCCGAAAGCCACCACGGTAGGGATCTGGTTGTCGGTATTCCGCGACACGCCTTCCGCATCGATCTCAAATGGGAACTGCCTCTCGAGCTCCGTGATGATATGAGCGGCAATCACCAAAGGATTGTTGTAATCGCCGGCCATCGCTGCATGACCGCCTTTCCCGCTGATGGTAATGTGCAGCTCGTCGGTGCTGGCCATATACATGCCTTTGCGGAAACCGACCTTCCCGGCTTCCATGCTGGGGAATACATGCTGTGCCAAAGCCAGGCTCACAGCAGGATTCTGCAAAACGCCTTCCTGTATCATCAGCGAAGATCCTCCCGGCAATACTTCCTCGCCGGGCTGGAACATAAGCTTCACGGTGCCTTCGAACCGGTCTTTCAGGCGGTTCAGAATAATCGCAGTCCCCAGAACGGAAGCCGTATGCACATCGTGCCCACAGGCGTGCATCACACCGGGGTTCTGAGACTTATAGCTCACCTCGTTCTTTTCTTCGATGGGCAGGGCGTCGAGGTCGGCGCGCAGCAGGATGGTTTTGGCTGCCGGATTTTTTCCTTCGATCAGGGCCACAATCCCTGTTTTGACAATACCTCTGGTATAGGGAATATGGTGCTGATCCAATACGGAGCATACAAAAGCGGAAGTCTGGTATTCTTCGAACGACAGTTCGGGATGCCTGTGAAGGTGCCTCCTGATGGAAACGATCTCTGCGGTGATTTCCGCAGCCATCGATTTGATATGGTGTAGAAGCTTCTGCATTACCTGAGCCTGTAAGGGATCTTAGAAGAGTAGCCGGCTTTTTTGGTGGCGTTCTCGATAGAGTCTATTTTAGTTTCCGTAAAATAAAACCGCAAGTCCTGCCCGATGTATTTATCTGCTTTAGGAGCCGCGCTGCCGAGGCTGCCCACCGCCAGGATGCGGCTCAGGTTTTCAAGCAGCTTGTCGTATACTTCTTTTAATTTCTTGGGATGCTGGGAATACCATACGATGGTGGTATCGAATTGCTGCCTGCTGATCCCGCGGTCCTTGAAGGGATTGAAGAGGTAGGCCGAATCGAACCTGACGCCGGTGACATTCCTGACGTTGATCCCTGCGGCTCCTTCGCCAAGGTAGCAATCCGTGAGCATAGCGATGAACTCATCCTCTTTCAGGATGTAATCGGGCGTGGGCACGTTTTCCTCATCCTTGGGAGCGCAGGAAGCACACAGAACAAGACATAAAGCCAGGATAAACCCTTTGATATACATACTCTACAAAAGTATGAAACTACAGCAAATTTTTAAACTCTTCGTGGGATTCGAACAAAATAACATTTTTTGGCAGCGTGATCTCGTCAGGGCTTTCATAGAACAGCCGCCCGGAAACCATGATCCGCGCCTTGCTGAAGGCAGCACCCAGCTTGGAGATGTACTGCTCCAGCGAAACATCTTCCATAGGCGTGGTAAAGATCGTCACCAGGGCATCGGGATTGACATGCTCTGCCAGCTGCTTCAGATCGCAGAGCGGCACCGACTGACCCAGGTACAGGCATTTGTGGCCGCGGGCCCTGAGCAGGTATTTGCAATACAGCAGGCCCATGTCGTGCAGCTCTTTATTGGGAAGGTATAAAAGAAAGGTTTGTCCTTTTTCGGGGATCTCCTTCGGAAGCTGGTCGATGGCGACAATGATCTTCTGCTTGATGAGCTGCGCCATGAAATGCTCCTGCGCACAGTTCACGATGCCCAGCTGCCACATGCTTCCTACATGGCGGATGAACGGAAAGATGATGCGCTCCATCGTATTCTCGAAGCCAAAGTTCGCAATACAGCTGCATACCGTGCCGTCGAATTTCGACTCGTCCATTTCCATCATGCACAGCACGAGGTTGTCGATCTGGTCGGATTCTTTGGAGAACTTATTCAGGATGGCCTGGGCATGCCTCACCAGCTCATCATCCATAAAGGTGGCGATCTTCGAGATCTTGTAGCCATTGTTGTTGAGCAGGGAAATATTGAGGATGCGCTTGAGGTCGTCGGGCGTATAGCAGCGGATATTGGTGCAGGAACGCTCGGGCTTCAGGATCCCATAACGCAGCTCCCACATGCGCAAGGTGTGGGCTTTGATCCCGGACAGGCGTTCGAGGTCTTTTATGGCATACTGCGTAGGCATGGGGTAAATTTACAAAGTAAACATCGGATTTTTAAAAATGTTTTAGAGAATCGGGAGGCATTGTCATTTAATATTAACTTCAGGATCGGTATCTTTGAGCATCTATGCCGAAAACATCCCTCAGACTTTTGTCTGCCTGCATCCTCCCGGGCGTTATGTTCATCGCCGCCTGCTCCTCTGCGAAGCTCTACAGAAGGGCCGTTGCCGCCAGGCCCTATGATGTGATCATTGTGCCCGGCGTGCCTTTCAATGGCAAGGACTGGGATCTGAAAATGAAAGGCCGCGTCATCTGGGCCGATTATCTTATTAAAAATGGTATTGCCAGGAACGTTATCTTTTCAGGAGCTGCGGTTTACACGCCCTACATGGAGGCCAGGGTGATGGCGTTGTATGCCCGTGCGCTGGGAATGCCCGACAGCTGTATCTATACGGAAGAAAAGGCGGAGCATAGCACGGAGAATGTGTATTACTCCTACCTGATGGCCAAGCGGCTGGGCTTCCGCAAAATGGCCCTGGCCACCGATCCGTACCAATCCAATATGCTGAAAGGCTTCATCAAACGGCATCATCTGCCGGTAGCGCGCATCCCCTTCCGAATCAGCATCCTGGTAAAGATAGACGATGTGCATCCGCTGATCGATGCTGCTCCGGCCAGGGTAGAGCCCTTCAGGCCGATCACGGAAACGCAGAGCCGGAAATACCGCCGGAACGGCACACGGGGAAAGAACATTGTTTTCGACTTGCCATAAAGTCCGTATTTCCATCACCCGGTCACCGGTCATGCAATCCGTTTTTTAGTATCTTTGGCAGGCCAGCCCTGCTTATTACATGACCAAGCGCTATGGACCATAAACTGCTACATCATTTCCTACAATTCGGATCTTTGTCTGATGAGGAGATTGCGGCCATCGACAGCACCATGCGCGAGAAATCATTTCCGAAGGGCGCGCTGCTCCTGAAAGCGGGTCAGCATTCTAACGAGGTTTTTTTTGTATTAGAAGGTATTGTGCGCCAGTATTACCTGATCGACGGGAGCGAAAAAACGAGTGAATTTTTTACAGAAGGGCAATGGGTATTATCCAACAACAACCTGAGCCAGGATCTGCCCTCTGGCCACTACCTCGAGTGCAGCTCAGACTGCCTTCTTCTCGTGGGAAACAGCACCAAAGGCGAAGAACTGTATAGCCGCTATCCTAACCTCGGCGTCATTTCACGCAAATTAATGGAAGCTGTTTTTTTAGAACAGCAATCGAAAATAGAAACGTTTGTAGCCGGTAGTCCGCAAGGACGTTACCTCAGCCTGCTCCGGCAAAAACCCGCTTTATTTCAACAGGTGCCTCTATACCATATCGCCAGCTACATTGGTGTCACTCCCGAATCACTGAGCCGGATCCGCAAGCGGATCAGATGATACAGCGATGCGCTTCCGGAAAGCCTCCTCCCTGACCCCTCTGGTAAGTAGCCACCCTACCATCATTACTTCTCCCGGCCAGGTGTATTCGCTGATGACGATCCTGACAGAGGGGAATAAAAAGAACAGGATAAAATCGGCCAGGTAACCGATGCAGGTCAGGATCAAAAAATAGCCGATGACACGTGGGATGTAGGTGGATCTAATTACCAGGTAAGCCATCGGTAGCAGCCAGAGTCCGAAAAATATGCCTACAAGCTGCATCCCGTAAGCATGCCCTTGAAGCAGTAAGGAAAGCAGGGCCTGAATCTGTTGGGGTGAGAAGGCCTGCAACACCATCGGGTTTTTAAGCAACAGCAGCGCTCCTACATGTGCCAGCTCATTCAGCATGCTGATGGGAGCCACAATGAGCGTGCATATCCAGATGGCCCTCGCGTAACGTGCATCCACTGGCAAAAGCACCTTCATGATGTAATAAGCTGTCGCGATGGTGACAAGTGCGCAAAGAATAGCGCTGAAGATGCTCAGGCGGAGCAGGCCCTCATGAGAAAGGATGAGCCCGGCCGTTTGCTGCCAGTCATCGCCGGCCAACAGGGCTTTCGGAAGGTACATAATCCCAAAGACGCCTAATGGGATTTGAAGCAGGTAAAGGAATCCGGCGATCCGGGCTGTTTTTTTATCGTTGTCATGATCTGTTGTTTGATTTGATCACAAAACTAACCTGGCGCCGTTCCGTTTTTCCTTGACGTTGGGTAAGAAATCGCTCTGCCTTTGTTTTTATCAGCCCCAAAGCCTGCAGACAATAAAATAAGAGATGATGCGTTGATGAACCATTATTTATTTTTAATAACCATAAACTCCTCTGTTTTTATGAAGCTTCTTTTGACGATCCTCCTCAGCGCATCCCTCGCATTTATTTCCTGCAAGAAAGACCGCGTATGCTCCTGCACGCTCACCAAGACAGGAACCACAACGACCACAGCCGCGCTTACCTTTTCAGTGCCCATCGTCGGTAACGTTCCCATCGTCGACACCTCATTTGTGACACCGGTCAGCGAAGTGCAGACCTATGATAAAACGATCATGGATGTGAACAAGCGCACGGCCAGACAGAATTGTGTGAGCTACAAGGAGCCTTACAACGAAACCACTGTCAACGCGGCGCCTCCCCTGCAGCTCACCACTAAAAGCGTGGGCGAGAACGTGTATAAGTGTGAGCTGAAGTGATCAGCTGGCAGCTTCTGTATCATATTTTTCTATACTCTACTTTTGCCCCATTACCTTCAACGCCTATATAATACTCATCACTAATTTTAACTATTGATGTAAGTAATTTGTCGAATTCGTTATTTGACTTTTTGAAAGAAATTATTTTTAATTCTTTATCAAACACGATATCAGATATCCTTACAAATTTATTTTGAGTAGTAATAAATGTACTATTGTCTAGTCTAAAATGAAAAATCTCACTCCCTTTGCCATTGTAGTATAACTGCCATTTCCCTTTACCAAATAATTTATCAAACTCCACTAGACTTTCTTGTTTATTTTTTTTATCTAAACCTAAAAGTTGAAATTTTAAATCTTGTAATTCTAATTTAGTTTTAGTGCTTTCTGCGTCTTTATCTATAGACTCCTCTGTTAGTTTCTTGATCTCGTTATTCAATTTATTATTACTTTCTTCAAAATCACTTTTCATTTTTTGCAGAGTTTCATTAGTTTGGATTAATTGATTAATCCTCGTTCCTGTATCTACCTCCAATTCCTCATAACTACGAGTAGAATCTGCTAAACTCTTTGACAACTCTTTATTTTTAGATTCCAGCTTTTTATTTCTGGAAACAAAAAAATTATGCTCTTCCACAGTCACAAGGGTTCTACGATTATTAGTTTTATCTCTTGCCCAAACCTTAACTATTAAATACCCGTATCCAATAATTTCAATAAGAATTGTTAGAGTATAATAAACTACTATTGATCCTATTGCCCATAATACAGGTATAAAAGCCATTCCAAACCAACCATCATTGCTTGTAATATATTCTTCAATGAGCTGTTTTTTTGCACCTCTATTTTCGGAAGTATCAAAATTCAAAATGATGAATATTAATCTCCAATGATGGACTAGCCATACAACACAATAAGTTAGCAAAAAGGGGCTTTTCAGGCGCTCCTGGGCGCTGGCTAACAATTCTTCTAGTTTTTCTTTCATAATTCGGGGTTGCGGCTATCAATAATAGTAATTATTAATCACAGAAAAGCACGTAAAAATACCTATTTTGATTATTAACTACTATCCCGCCCAGCCCTCGCGGTCGAGGCTACGGTACTGAATGGCTTCGGAAACATGAGCGGTTTCAATCCGCTCCGAAGCCTCAAGGTCGGCAATGGTCCTGGCTACTTTCAGGATGCGGTCGTAGGCCCGCGCCGAAAGCCCTAAGCGCTCCATCGCCGTTTTCAGCAGGCTGTTGCCGGCCTCATCCAGGGTGCAGTGGTCTCTCAGGTCCTTGCTCCGCATCTGCGCATTGCAATACACGCCTTCCGTATCGCGGTAACGCCGGGTCTGCAGCTCCCTTGCCCCGATGACCCGCTCCCTGATCTGCCGGCTGCTCTCGGCATGCTGCTGCTTATTGAGCTCGCTGAAAGGCACAGGGGTCACTTCCACGTGCAGGTCGATGCGGTCGAGCAGTGGCCCTGAAATTTTGCTCAGGTATTTCTGCACAATGCCGGGCCCGCACACACAGTCTTTTTCCGGGTGGTTGTAGTAGCCGCAGGGACAAGGGTTCATGCTGGCCATGAGCATAAAGCTGGCAGGATACTCGACGCTGAAACGCGCCCGCGAAATGCTCACGATCCGGTCTTCCAGCGGCTGGCGCATCACCTCGAGCACCGTGCGCTTAAACTCCGGAAGCTCATCCAAAAACAGCACGCCGTTATGCGCCAGCGAAATCTCTCCGGGCTGTACGTTCATGCCTCCGCCAACGAGGGCCACATCGGAGATCGTGTGATGCGGATTGCGGAAGGGGCGCCGTGTGACAAGGCCCTGCGCTTTGACCGTCTTGCCGGCAACACTGTGGATCTTGGTGGTTTCGAGGGCTTCGTCGAGGGTAAGCGGCGGCAGAATGGAAGGCATGCGCTTGCTCAGCATGGTCTTGCCGGCGCCGGGAGGACCGATCAGGATCACGTTATGGCCGCCGGCAGCGGCAATTTCCAATGCCCGCTTGATGTTTTCCTGGCCTTTGACATCCGCAAAATCAAACTCAATATCTTCGAGCCTCGACAGAAATTCCTGGCTGACATCGATGTGGGTCCTCTCCAGCGGAGCTGCTCCGTTAAAAAAGTCGATCACCTGTTTGATATTGCTTACGCCGTATACTTCCAGGCCCTCTACCACAGCCGCCTCGCGGGCATTCTCTGCGGGCAGGATAAAGCCCTTAAAGCCCTCCTGCTTCGCCTTGATGGCAATGGGCAGGGTCCCTTTTACCGGGCGCAATTCGCCATCCAGCGACAGCTCTCCCATAATGATGTAACGGCCGATCTCCTCCGGCAGGATCTGTTCGGAAGCCGCCAATATCCCAACGGCAATCGCGAGATCGTAAGCCGAGCCCTCCTTGCGGATGTCGGCCGGCGCCAGGTTGATGGTGATCTGCTTGCCGGGAATTTTAAAACCATTGTTCTTTAAGGCTGCCTGGATCCGGTGATGGCTTTCCTTTACCGCACTGTCGGGCAGCCCCACCATGTAAAAATTAATCCCCTGGCCGATGTTCACCTCAACCGTTACTGTTGTGGCCGTGATACCGTGCACGGCGCTTCCAAACGTTTTTACCAACATAATCTTTCCATTTTTTTCGCCGCAAAGTTATAGCCAAAAAAATGCGGGGCTTTGCTATAATTTGTAGCATGGCTCTTTTTTGCTGATCTGGCAAGGGTTTCAGAGGCAGCCAGAATACAGCATGATTCTTTACAGATAATTTTGTAATATTGAACACATGCGCCGGCCTGAATCATACCTTAAACTATCCTATAGTTTAATCGCTCTTTCTGGCCTGGCTTTGCTGGTGTATGTCGTTCTGAAAGCGAAGCAGGCTTCCTTTACGCACGACGAAAGCTTTACCTACCTGGATTATGTACACCAGCCTTTCATGGATATCATCTCCTACAAAACGCCTTATACCAACAACCACATCCTCAACACGGTGCTGATGAAATATGCCGAGGAGCTCTGGGGCAGCTCGGAGCTCGTGCTGCGCCTGCCCAACATCCTGGCCTGCCTCCTCTACCTCCTCTACGGATTCAGGCTTATACGCCGCCTGGCGCCTGTGATGGTCCTTCCGGCTTTCCTCTGCCTGCTTTGCCACATGCAGCTTTGCGACTTCTTTTCCCTGGCCCGCGGCTACGGCTTATCCTTTGCCTTTATGCTCATGAGCCTGTACCACCTGATCCGCTACTTCGAAAAACCGGAAAGCCGGCAGCTGATCCTTTTCCATGCAGGCTCCCTCCTGGCCATCCTCAGCAATTTTTCGCTCATCAATGTGTACCTCTCCGCACTCGCCGCTTATAATCTAATCTGCTGGTACCGGTCGGGGCTCCACGCGTCCTCCCCGCCCTACCGCTTCCTGCGCGAAAACCGCATCCACCTCTGGGCCCTGCCGGTGTTTGTAGCCATCCTGTATGAGCCTATCCGCCGGATCTCGAAGCAAGGCATGCTCGACTTCGGCGGCAAGGAAGGCTTCCTCGAAAACACCTTCGGCTCGCTCATCAGCGGCGCCTTCTACGAAACGCCGCTCGGCCACCCCTTGTTTACGGTCATTAAGTACTCCATGCTCCTGCTTCTTGTATCGAGCGGGCTGCTTATCGGCTGGCAGATGTTCCGCAAAAACCGCCACTTCTTCGGGGAGCAGATCGCCCTATGTACTGCCTGGCTGATCCTGATGGGCATCGTTGTGCTATCTTACCTGCAGCACTACCTGATCCGCAACGATTTTTACGGCGGGCGCTTCGCCTTGTTTGTCTACCCGCTGTTCATGCTCAACCTGCTCTTCCTGATGGACTATGCCTACAGAAGCCGCTTCCGGATCTTCCCTGCGCTGTTGGTGTACAGCCTGGCGCTGGCCCTGGTCTTTAACTTTTCGCTCAACATGAACCTGCGTTTTTACAAAGACTGGAAGTACGATTCGGGAACGAAAACCGCCATGGCCATCCTGGCCGAAGACCATGCCCGGCAGCGGCCGCCCGGCAACATGGTAAGCCTGGGCATTAACTGGATCTTCGAGCCTTCCACCAATTTCTACCGCTACACGCACGATCTGTCCTGGCTTAAAAAAAACCACCGCAAAGGCGCAAAGCCCGGCGAAGACTACTATTACCTGTTTCAGTCGGATACCAACGCCTACCTCGCCAAAGGGAAGCCGCAGCTGTTTTTCCTCGGCGGCGTGAACGTATTTTTAGCAAAAAATCAGACCGAATGATATTAACAAAGCTGAATTATTTTTTGACAGAGATAAATTTTCTGAGATAAATTGTATATTTATCACTCTAATAAAAACAAGAAAGGACTATGATCAAAAAATTACTTGTTGCGCTTTCTATCATGTGTTCGGCAGCACCATTCCAGGCCCAGACAGCTGCACCCGCCGATGAACTTAACTGCTATAATAAATGGTCGGTAAAATTTGATTCCCGCGGAGCGGAAGAGGTGGCAGACGGCGTATATACGGATGTCATCGTTACCTCACGGGTGGGTGGAAAAGCGAATTGCTGGAGCGGAAAAGCGGAAGTGCTTCACAATAAACTGCTGAGATGCTATATTACCCTCGAGGACGGAACCTTTGAAGAAGTAAAACGTACCTGGAAGAACGGCTCTAATAAAGATGTGGCGATTGTGAACGGTATCAGCACCTCTATGGTGACGGTTCACAATGAGCTGATCAATGTGCTTTGGCCGAATAAGATCAAAGCCAAAAAACCGGCAGCCAAAAAAGCCCCGGAGCCTACCGACGACTAATTTTATTTTTCTAAATAACTGATTTTCATACCCTCTTTTATGGCGTTTTACCGAAAATAACCGGTAAAACGCTATTTTTTTGTAGAAAAAAGGAAGTTAAATTTTTGATTTACAATAAAAAGCCTATATTTGCAGCCCGATTTTCAATTTTAAATCGCTGATTCTAAATATTTTGTAAATGACAAAAGCAGATATAGTAAACGAAATTTCAGAGAAAACTGGCATCGAAAAGATCGTGGTTCAAACAACCGTGGAGGCTTTTATGAAATCGATCCGTACTTCTATGACTGAGGGTAAGAATGTGTACTTACGCGGATTCGGAACATTCGTTGTGAAGAAGCGCGCCGAAAAAGTAGGCCGTAATATTTCCAAAAATACAACCGTGATCATTCCGGCGCACTTCATCCCTGCCTTCAAACCCGCTAAAACTTTCTCGGAAAGGGTAAAGCGTAATGTAAAAGTGGCTGAGCCTCTGGACAATAAACAAGTTGAGTAATGACCGCCGCCCGTAAAACACAGATTGGTATACTGATAACAGCTGTTGTTTTATTCGTTCTTTTATTTCTTGCCCCCAAAAAGCATTTATCCAGGCCGGAAACACCGGTGGATGAACACGCAGGCCACGCTCACGAAACCGAAGCAAGCATCGAAAGCTTTTTAACGACGGCAGCCAAAGCGCTAAGCCTGAAAGAAAAAACGAAGCTCGACGACCTGGTGGCTGCTGCCGAGAAATCGACGGTAGATACCGCTTATATTCCGGTGATCCAGTTCTGGGACAGGCTCCGCCGACCGGATTTTGCCTCCTACTACGCTGAAAAGATCGCTGAGCGCAAGCAGACATCGGCGGCCTGGGCTAAAGCCGGCGACCGCTACTTTTATTCGGTACGCTTCGTCAAGGACCCTAACGAGGTTCCGGCCTTGTACCAAAGTGCCATGAGGTGTTATGAAAAGGCCCTGGAAAAGGATCCGGCAAACACCGACGCCAAAATTCAGCTGGCAGCCTGCTACGTGGAAGGAAGCCCCGACCCGATGAAAGGGATCGGTCTGCTGAGAGAGGTGGAAAAAACAGACAGCAATAATGTGAAGCTGCAGTTGAGCTTTGCCTTTTTCTCTGTGAAGTCCGGACAGTGGGACCGCGCCATCAGGCGTTTTGAAAAAGTACTGGAAATCGATCCGCTCTACATCGAGGCTTACCTGCACCTGGCAGATGCCTATGAGCAGCAGGGACAAAATGCCAAGACGATCGAGATGCTCGAAAAATATGCGGCGCTCACCACAGATGCCACGGCCAAACAGGAAATACTGAAATACATTGAACAACTGAGACAGAAAACGTCTTAAAACATAAAAAACAAATAACAATTAATATAAATTTTTAAAACCTAAGCATTATGCCAAGCGGAAAAAAAAGAAAAAGACATAAAATGGCTACCCACAAACGTAAAAAACGTCTGAGGAAGAACCGTCATAAGAAAAAATAATCAGTTTTAGCTGGTTATCTATTTCAAAACTACCAAGCACAAGGGCTAAGAGCATATTCTTATCCCCTTGTGTTGTTTCATATACCCCATCCGGCTGGATGGGGCATTTAAGGATATTATTTAACAAGGGTCTCTGGAAATTAACGTGCCTTAGTCATGGCATGTAATACGCTATAGCGTAGTTTTCAGGCATCTATAAAAATTTTAAAGGTGAATGTAGAACTAGTAATAAATTCTACACCTGGCGAAGTTGTAATTGGCCTGTTGAACGATAAGCGTTTGATAGAGCTGCATAAGGAAAAAAGTAACATACAATTTTCGGTAGGTGATATCTACCTGGGCAAAGTAAAAAAGGTCATGACCGGCCTCAATGCTGCCTTCGTGGATGTAGGATATGAGAAAGATGCATTTTTGCATTATCTGGACTTAGGTCCGCAAGCCAATTCGCTGATGAAGTACGTCGAGCAGGTTCGTTCCGGAAAACAGAACGTAAGCAACCTGATGTACTTCAAGAACGAGCGCGATATTAATAAGGACGGCAAGATCAACGATGCCGTAAAACCCGGCCAGCACATCCTGGTGCAGGTTGCCAAGGAGCCCATTTCTTCCAAAGGGCCGCGCATCACCACCGAGGTGTCTATCGCCGGCCGTTACATGGTGCTGATCCCTTTTTCTGATAAGGTCTCCGTATCTTCCAAGATCCGCAGCAGCGAGGAAAAATCCCGGCTGAAGCAATTGGTGCAAAGCATCAAGCCTAAAAACTTCGGGATCATTGTCCGTACGGTGGCCGAAGGAAAATCGGTTTCGGATATCGAAGGCGACCTGGCCGACCTGGTGAGCAAATGGGACGCCTGCTTCAATGCCCTGAAAACCGCGGAGCCGCCATCGCGCCTGCTGGGCGAGGTCGACAGAACCAACGCCATCCTGCGCGATTTCCTCAACGCTTCCTTCAACGCTATCCATGTCAATAACGAGCGTGTGTTCGACGAGCTTAAAGGCTATATCAAAACCATCTCCCCGGATAAGGTCGATATCTTAAAATACTACGGAGGCAAAGTGCCGATTTTCGATCATTTCGGGATCGACCGCCAGATCAAAGCCCTGTTTGGAAAAACGGTGTTCATGAAAAGCGGCGCTTACCTGGTGGTGGAGCATACCGAAGCCCTTCACGTGTTTGACGTCAACAGCGGCAACCGCGCCAAGAGCGACCGCTCGCAGGAGGAGAACGCCCTCGAAGTAAACCTCGAAGCGGCAGCGGAGGTAGCAAGGCAATTGCGCCTGCGCGATATGGGAGGCATCATCGTAATCGACTTCATCGATCTGCATAATCCGGAAAACCGCAAGCTGCTTTACGACAAGCTGAAAGAGGAAATGAAATCCGACAGGGCAAGGCATAACATCCTTCCGCCCAGCAAATTCGGCCTGATCCAGATCACGCGGCAGCGCCTGCGCCCGGAAGTAAATGTGGAAGTGCTGGAAACCTGCCCGAGCTGCAACGGCACCGGTAAGGTACAGCCGAGCATTTTATTTATCGAGCAGATTGAAAATGCCCTGCGCTTTATCATCAAGGAGCAGGCTGCCAAAGATATTACACTGGCCGTGCATCCTTACATCAAAGGCTACCTCAAGCAAGGCGGCTTTTTAAGGAGCAAGCAGTGGAAATGGTATTTTGAGTACAAGCAGTGGATCAAGCTCACGAGCTCCGACAGCTACTCCTTCATGGAGTACCACTTCCTGAACAAGGACCTCGATAAAATCGCCATTTAAGAGAAAGGAGTCACGAAACCGTGGCTCCTTTTTAGTTTGTTGCGCTTTTTTGAAATATTCTTCCCTTAATAGAGCGGCTAAAATCCATAGGAGCCGCCGGCCATCAAGTAGATACTATCCGGGAAGCCGGAAAACTACTGCCCCTGACCGGCTGAGAGCTGGACATAGACAAATCTGCCCGTGTAATAGTTGATCCCTAATGGCACAAACATCGAATAGCGTGCAGTAAGGCAAGATACCGGATTAGGAGCGCTTATTCTTCCGTCTTCGTATAAACGGTATTCGGTTTTTCGTTTATACGGGTTTATTTCCAGGCCGGCTGAGAACGACCATTTTTTTGCAAAAACTAGTTATATCCTGCATTGACCCCAAACGAACCCGCATTTCCGGCACGCAAGCTCATCCTGCAGATCGAATCGTTGGGATCTGTATTAGTAATGAACTGGTTTTTTGTGATGCCTCGAAATAATAATCGACGCGCTTGCTGTAATTATAAATATACGCGGCACCGGTAAAAATGCCCTTTGTGTTTGGCCCTAAAGCGGTGCACTTTACATCGCTCTGAGCCTTTATTGCGGGGTTGGGAGGCACGGCATAAGCAGGCATAACAAACGACTTTGATACTTCATCCTGTTTCGGTTAATGGTTGATAAAAAGAATCGATAGCCGCGGTATTTTTATCCGAAACGCCCGGCTACAGCATATTGTGCTACAAAGCAAAAGGGGCCGCGATATCGCGGCCCCTTTTTTCCATAGCTCATTTCCATTTTACCTCGGCCTTCCGCCGCCGCCTGAGCGCTGACCGTGGCCACCGCCGCCACCGGGTGCATGCATCTGCTGTTTAGGCATCGACGGCTGCTGCATGTGCTGGCGCGGTTGCTGCTGCCGGATGGGTTGTTGCTGCGGCTGCATTTGCGGTTGCATCTGTTGCTTCGGCATTTCCTGCTTCGGCTGTATGTTCTGGCGTGGCTGCTGCTGCATCGGTTGCTGCTTTACCGGCTGCTGTGGCTGCATCTGGCCTTTATCGGGTTTTTGCTGCACGCCATGCTGCTTTTCCGGTTGGTTCTGCATCTTCACAGGGTTCTGATTTTGGCCCTGGTTACGGACACCGCCGTTTTTCATGGGCTGCTGCTGAAGATTCTGCTTCTGGAAGTCCTGCTTATCACGCGCCGGGCGGTTGTTGTACCTCTGGCCCCGAGGCGTATTCTCCTTATAGGTTATCTGCTTCTGGCTGTAGAAGCCCGACTCGCGGTGGTTGCGCACCATCTGTGAGCTGGTTCTGCGGCCGTAGTACCAGTTGTGAACCCGCGGCGAGCGGTAATAATTTACCCGGTGGTAATAGGGATAATGGTAGTGCCAGGCCCTGCGGTAATGGTACCTCCAGTAAACGGGAGCCCAGGGATCCCACCACACAGGGTAGGTGCGCCAGTACCAGGGCGATACCCAAACGGCATAGCTAGGCCCGTAGATATACTGCACCGAAGGCCAGGCCCACACATTAACCACCACCGGTGGATTCGGGTTGCCGTTGTAATAGTTGTTGGTTGTGTTATTGTTGACGGTGGCCGGCTGCCGGTTGCTGTTATCGCTGTTAGAATACACATCGTCGTTGCTGCCGGCATTGCCCTGGCTGCTACTGGTGCGGGCATTCGTATTTTTATCAGCGCTTTCGTCTTTGGGCTCTATGATGTAATCTTTACCATAAAGCTCCTCGTCGCCTACGATCTGAACGTGTGCTTTATCATTGGCTGTTTTTTCGACCTCGATCACCGCCACGTCCTGCTTCTCGTTTTCGGAAACGTCCACCTGCATCACCAGCGTATGGGCGTCGCCGTCTTTTTTATCGATCACCTTCACGTAATCCACTTTTCCATCACCGTCGAGGTCTAGGTTGTTCACGCTGTTGTCGTTACTGTTAATGGCCTTTTCAAAAGCCTCGGGGCTTTCAGCTTTCCTGAACAATTCGAGGGCTCCATAAAGGTCGAAATTGTCTCCCGGGAGGCCGAGGGAATCGGGTTTTGTTTGTGAGAAGGCATTGGAGCCTAACATCAGGCAAACAAGGGCGGAGGTTAATCTTAAAGCTTTCATGATGTTCGTTTGACTAAAGGGGTATACGCAAGTTTAATACCATAAATACCGTCCTGACAGGCAGAGTGCTAAGATATGTTAAAGCAAACTCCCTTCTGCTAAAACGGGGTTACAGTAGTGCGCTTTTAAACTATGCCCTGGCGTTGCTAGTCGGTTTTAAGAAAAGGAATGGCTTCCTCTATCATGCTCTTGAACATCTCATGCAAAGCATCTTTCAAGACAGGCCCCACAATATCTACCATAAAATATACAATACCATGTCCAATCTTTGTGACCACCGGCTCAATCGTTTGCAGGTCTATGTATGTATAGCCACTCTTATCGCTGATTGCATACACATCATCATCGCTTTCGTCGTACTCCGTACCGCTTACCGTTTTTTCAGCAGCCACTGCTTCCGTTTTATCTTCCGACTCTATGATGGCATTTCTCCCGTAAAGCGCTTCATCACCAACAATCCGCACAGGCGTATTCTCATGGCCGCTTTTTTCCACTTCTATAACCGCTATGTTCTGGATTTCAGAAGCTGATACGGCTACCTGCAAGACAAGGGTATGAATATCGTTGTCTTTTTTATCGACTACTCTTACATAGTCTGCTTTGCCATCGCTGTCAAGGTCGAGGTTGTTCACTTCGCTATCGCTGGCATTCATGGCTTTTTCAAAACTTTCAGGAGTACCGGTTTTCTTAAACAACTCCAGCGCGCCATGCAGGTCGAAATTGTCCCCCGGAAGACCCGGGAAACTGATCTTGGTTTGTGTAAAGGCATTGAAGCCTAATAAGACACAAACCATGGCTGAGGTTAATCCTGGAGTTTTAATAAACGATGTATTTTGACTAAGCGTATCGTAACAAGTATTATACCATGTTGCAAAGATGACTTTAAAGCCATCCTATTTTCGTGATGACATCCCGGATGGTAATCGGGAGCCCTGCCATCTCATCTGTCGTGAGATCGCTTCGCTATGTCTACAATGACGGGAGTGTTATTGTTTCCAGAAGTCGTAGTAGTTGAACCACTGGTGCGGGTGCAGACGCACCATCCGCTCCAGCTCGGCCACGTATTGTTGCAAAAGCTCACGGCATACGGCCTCTACCTCTTTGTCGCTTCTCACGCGCTTTACCTCAATGGGCTTGAGGGTAGAGAACTCGTAGGTAAACTTTCCGTCCTTCACCGCAAACACAATGCACAGAGGCACGCCGAATTTTGCCGCCAGGATAAAAGGGCCCGCCGGGAATTTGGCGGGGCTGCCAAAGAAGTCTGCCGTGAGTGTTTTGGCGCCCTCGCGGTAACGGTCGCCGTGCATCACCACCAGCTCGTTATTGCTGAAGGCCTTATGCAATTCGATGATGTGGCTTTTGCTTTCCTCGTCGATGGAGATGATGTTGATCTTTTTTTTCGTCATCACGCCATCCATATAGGCTTTCACCTCTTCCTTCTCGTTGGTGTACATGAGGATGTTGAAGGCCGTGCCCAGGCGGTTGAGCCCCTGGCCTGCCACTTCCCAGTTTCCGATGTGCGCGCTTACCAGGATGCCGCCTTTGCCCATCGCGGCCAGCTCATCGAGGTAGTGGCCCTGCAGGCTTTTGGTTTTAATGATGTTTTTGATCCCTGCCATCACAGTCACCTTATCGATGATGGTCTGGCCCAGCAGGAAATTGTTTTTGTAAACCGCCAGGCGTGCCTTCAGGGGTGAATAGCGATGCGCTTTGATGAAGTACTCGCGGATGTACCTGTTGGGCTTCGAAAACAGAAAGTAGTAGAAGGCCACGAAACGGAGGATAAAGTAAGCGGGACGTAAGCCAAAGGTATTGAGGATAAACCCGAAGATCTTAAAGCCGAGCACTTTCCCCTTCGATTGACCGTCCCATGTTTGTGTATCTGCCATACTCTATAACAAAAAAACAAAACACGGCTGGTGTTTTGTTTTTTAATGAATCGCTGTTTTTGAAAATGTGTTTTAGGCTACTTCTTTTTCCTGTACTTTTTTGTAGCAATAGTTATAAAAATCCTGGAAGGTATGGATCGTTGTAAAATCTTCACCTTTCACTTTAAATCCGAAATTACTTTCAATCACAACCACTAAATCGACGTAGTCGAGGCTGTCAAGCTCTAATGTCTCTCTTAAATTGGCATCGGGGGTAATCTTACTCTCATCCACCTCAAACTCTTCCACTAAAAAGCTATTCACCGTTTTGATAATCTCTGCTTCTGTCATAATAAATTTTGTAAAACGCGTAATAAATTTACTTATACAAAATTAGCGAAATTTTTTGATAATCAAAGTAGAATTTGTACCGCCAAAGCCGAAAGAATTAGACAGAATGGTTCCCAGAGAGGCTTCGCGCGTTTGTGCGATGATATTCAGCTTCGCAGAGTCCTCATCCGGATTTTCAAAATTGATATTCGGTGCGATAAAGTCGTTCTGCATCATGAGCGTGGAGTACACGATCTCGCTGGCGCCGGCCATCCAGCATTCGTGGCCTGTCATCGATTTGGTAGAGCTCACCGGTGTTCTATGCTCACCGAACAGGTTGTAGATCGCCTGCGCTTCCACCTTGTCACCGCCCGGCGTAGAGGTCGCATGGGCATTGATGTAGTCCACGTCCCGGGCCTGTATGCCCGATTCCCGGAGCGCCATGGCCAGTGAGCGCGTCTGCCCGTCGACGCTGGAATTGCTGATGTGCTCGCCATTGCTGGAGAAGCCGTAACCGATGACCTCCGCCAGGATCTTGGCACCCCGCTTTTGCGCCGACTCGAGGCTTTCCAGGATCACGGTAGCTGCTCCGCCGCTTGGGATGAGGCCATCGCGATCCCTGTCGAAAGGACGGGAAGCCTTCGCCGGCTCGCTCTCACGGATGGAAAACGCGCTGAGGCCATCGAAGGCGCCAAAGGTATAGTTATTGGTTTCCTGGGTGCCGCCGCACACGATCTGCTGCTGCAGGCCCCATTTGATCATGAGGTAACCCATGCCGATGGAGTGGGAGCCGCTGGCACAGGCTGCGCCGAGCGTATAGTTAATGCCTTTCAACCTGAAGATAGTGCTCAGGTTCATGGTCGCCGTGCAGTTCATGGTCTGGAAAATGGCGCCGGAACCCAATAAGGTCGTGTCTTTCTTGGCCCGCACGATGTCGTTGGCCTCGATGGTAGCACCCGCCACACTGTCGTTTCCGTAAATGATGCCTACTTCGTTGGCATCGATAAAATCCTGCTCCATGCCCGCTACTTTCAGGGCTTCCATGGTTGCCATGTAGGCGTACTCGGCAGGCTCCGCCATCCCTACGCGCTGCCTCCTGTCGAGCAGGCCTTTGAGCTGCGGCCTTTCCACAAAACCCGTCAGCCCGCTCCGGTAACCCATTTCTTTCCGTGCCGGGTCGAGCACAATGCCCGATTTTCCTTCCATCAAAGAGCTTTTCACTTCATCCAGGTTTTTTCCCAGACAGCTCCAGGCACCTATTCCTGTTATAACGACTCTGTTCATTTAATTAATTTTTGAATTGCTGAATTAATGAGTTGGTGAATTATTTTAACTCTCCATTTCATTAACTCTCTATTTCTCTAACTGTACAATCCTCCGTTTACGGAAATAACCTGCCCTGTGACATAGGACGAGTCTTTTCCGGCGAGGAAGGCCACCACGCCGGCTACCTCTTCCGGCTCGCCGAAACGGTTCATCGGCACCATCGCTTTATAATCCGCCTCGTTGATGTCCTGGGTCATATCGGTTTTGATAAAGCCCGGCGCCACGGCGTTTACCGTAATGCCGCGCTTGCCCACCTCCTGCGCCAGCGCTTTGGTGGCGGCGATCACCGCCCCTTTGGAGGCGGAGTAATTGGTTTGCCCCGGCATGCCTTTCAAGCCTGATAAGGACACGATGTTAATGATCCTGCCTTTGCGTTTCCCCAGCATGTGCTTCACCACATGGCGGGTCACGTTGTAGAAGCCATCGACGGTAATATCCAGCACCCGGTGCCAGTCTTCCGGATTGATAAACACCATCAGGTTGTCGCGGCGGATGCCGGCGTTGTTGACCAGCACGGCGATGCTTTTATCCTTGTTGGCGTCGATCCATTTCTCCACATGCGCGTCCACATCGGCTGTAACGCTCACATCAAATTTCATGAGGATGGCATCCACGCCTTTCGCTTTCACAAGCTCCTGTGTTTTTAAGGCTTCTTCATCATTGGAAGTGTAGTTGATGATGATGTTATAGCCCATATCGGCCAGTCGCAGGCAGATTGCTTTTCCTATGCCACGGCTGGCGCCGGTTACCAATGCGTATTCCATGTTTTAATTAAAGAGTTAATGATCTATTGAGTTGGAGAATTGATGTTACAATCCCCTACTTTAAAGTATTTCGATATGGTTATAAAAAATATAATCCCTGACTGCTTTTACTTCCTTGTAGCGGATGCTGTCTTCCACAAAGCACGGGAACACTTTGCGGAGCTTGTCGTAGGCGTCCCTGGCTTTGGAAGATAACTTATCGTTCATCTTCAGGTAATCGATGGCCTGCAGGATGGTCATCCACTCAATGGCCAGAACTTCGTAGCTGTTGAGGATCACTTTCCGGCAGATCAAGGCGGCATTGCTGCCCATGCTCACCACATCCTGGTTATCGTTATTGCTCGGGATGCTGTGCACATACATCGGGTTGGAAAGCGTCTGGTTTTCGGCCGTAGTGGATGTGGCCGTAAACTGCACGCCCTGCATGCCGAGGTTGAGGCCCAGCGTGCCGTGATTCACAAAAGGAGGCAGGATATTGTTGAGCTTGTTATTCAGCAGGAAATTGAGCTGCCTTTCGGCCAGCATGGACAATTTCGTCACGGCAATTTTCAGCTTGTCCATTTCCAGGGCTACATAATCGCCATGGAAGTTGCCGCCGTGGTATACATTTTTGCGCTCCCAGTCCACGATCGGGTTATCGTTGGCGGAGTTGATCTCGTTGATGAGGACCTCCCTGGCGTAGTTGACCGTATCCACGATAGGGCCGGCGATCTGCGGCACACAGCGGATAGAATAGTATTCCTGCATTTTTTCCACGAGCACATCCACTTCCACCTTCTGGTTATAGTGGTGCTCTTCGCGGCTTTTCACCAGCCTGCTGTCCTTGAGGGTTTCCTGCAAAGCGGTGGCTACGGCGTTTTGTCCGTAGTGGTGCTTTACCTCATTCAGAGGAGTGGAGTAATGATCGTCGAAGCTCTGCACGAGCTCCATGATGGTAGCCGAGGCCAGAATGCTCCAGTTGATGAGGTTTTCGGCATAAATAACGTTGAGCATGCCGATACCGCTCATGGCGGATGTTCCGTTCATCAGGGCCAGGCCTTCGCGGATATGGACCTCCATGGGCTTTATATGTTCCTTTTGAAAGGCTTCTGCCGTGCTGGTGATGACCCCGTTGTAGTAGACCTCGCCTTCACCGATGAGTGTGAGGGCCAGGTGTGCCAGCTGCACAAGGTCGCCACTGGCGCCCAGGCCGCCGTGCTCATAGATCACGGGAGAGATGTTCTTGTTGATGAGGTCCTTGATGAGGATGAGGGTATCGGGGTGGATCCCGGCATAGCCCTGCATCAGGGTATTCAACCGCGCCAGCATCACGGCCTTGCAATCTATTTCCGGAATGGGGTTTCCCGCACCCGAGCAGTGGCTGCGGATGAGGTTGTATTGTAATTTTACCTGATCGTCGTGGTTGATGCGGTACTGGGCCATAGGCCCAAAACCGGTATTGATCCCGTATATCAGCTTTTCGCGTGTAAACTCCTTTAAAAAATAATGGCTGCGGTATACTTTCCGCAATGCCTCTTCATCCAGCTCAAGATGCAAATTATTGATTAAAACCTTGTAGAAATCGTCCGCCGAAATTTTCTTGTCTCCTATTTTTACCATAATAATTTGTGCAATTTACAAAAATACACTATTTTCCTTATCCCCACAGTTGGGTATTTTTATTTTATAAATAAACGTTAAAAAAAACGGTTTTTGCCCTTTTTTCATTCAAATCTTTGCTACTTTGGAGCTTTTAAAAAAAGTGATAGATTATTATAAAAGAGGATGAATTTTTTTACCAAAGACAACAAAACGGCTTTCGAAGCCATTTCCTCCGCCCAGTTTATTGCTTTTGCTCCTATCTTATTTCAGGCTTCCAAAGCGCTCCGTGATTTTGGGATCCTTGAAACGGTAAGCAAAAGCGGGGAAGAAGGCATCACGCTGCAGGAAATATACCCGCAGGTAAAGCTATCGGAATACGGCGCCCGGGTGCTCCTGGAAGCCGGGCTGGGCATCGGGCTCTTGCTAAGGAACAACGATAAATATACGATTACCAAAACGGGACACTTCATCCTGAACGACCGCATGACACGGGTGAACATGGATTTTTCGAACGATGTATGTTACGAAGGCATGTTCTCGCTTTCCGACAGCATCAGGGAGGGAAAGCCTACAGGCTTAAAGGCCCTGGGCGACTGGCCAACGATTTACGAAGGCCTGTCCATCCTGCCGCAGCCGGCCAAGGACAGCTGGTTCCATTTCGACCATTATTACTCCGACGGCTCCTTCGACCTGGCCCTGAAGCATGTCTTCAAATACCATCCGAAACACATCCTGGACATCGGCGCCAACACCGGGAAGTTCACGCTGAAGAGCATGGCCAAAGACCCTGAGGTGAAGGTGACGCTGCTCGATCTTCCAATCCAGCTCAATGTGGCCAGGCAGAATATCGAAAAAGCAGGCTACAGCGACCGCGTGAGCTATCACCCGATCGACATCCTCATCGATGCTAACCGCTTTCCGAAAGGGGCGGATGCCATCTGGATGAGCCAGTTCCTTGACTGCTTCAGCGAAGACGAGATCGTGAGCATCCTGAAACGCTGCCACGAAGCCATTTCCGACGATGGCCATATTTTCATCATGGAAACGTTCTGGGACAAGCAGAAGTTTGAGGTAGGGGCTTTCAGCCTCCAGATGACCTCCCTGTATTTCACGAACCTGGCCAACGGCAACAGCCAGATGTACGACAGCGCGGTCTTCAATAAGCTGATCGACAGGGCAGGCCTGAAGATCGTGGAGCAGATCGACCAGGTGGGCGTGAGCCATACGCTACAGATCTGTAAACGCAAATAAATGCTCCGCGATATTACACAGACGGCCGATGTTGAGCTTCTGGTGAGAACCTTCTACGGACGCCTGCTGCAGCTGGATGAGATCAAACCCGTATTCGAAGGGGTGAACGTAGAGCAGCACATGCCTCACATGATCGCTTTCTGGGAGTTTGTGCTGCTGGACAAGGCCGGCTATACCACCAATGTATTCGATAAACATGTGAACCTGCCGCTCAGGGCGGAGCATTTTACCCTGTGGCTGGAAACCTTCGAGCATACGGTGCGCAGCCTCTTTGCCGGCGAAAAAGCGGAAATGGCCATCCAAAGGGCGCAGAGCATCGGCTATTCCTTTCAGCAGAAGCTGAAACACATGGGAAAAATTTAACCGCGAAGAAAAGAAGAAGGCGCAGAGTATGCATTTATAAATTAAACATACAATTTCTACCTTTTGCTGTTAACCCAATTTTTCGTACATTCGCTACCCTTAATTTATTAAGCAACAACCCTTTGCGCTCTTTGCCAAAAACTCAGCGCTCTCTGCGGTTAAATTTCAAGAAAAAAATGAAAAAGTACCCTACATACCAGCATCTTAACTTATCGCAAATAAGTAAAGATATTTTAAAGTACTGGACGGAAAAAGACACGTTCAGCAAATCCGTTTCCACACGCGAGGGCAAAACGCCCTGGGTGTTTTACGAAGGCCCGCCGAGCGCCAATGGCATGCCGGGCATTCACCACGTGATGGCGCGTACCATCAAAGATATTTTCTGCCGCTACAAAACCCTGCAGGGCTTCCAGGTGAAGCGCAAGGCGGGCTGGGACACACACGGCCTGCCGATCGAGCTGGGCGTGGAGAAAACCCTGGGCATTACCAAAGAGGACATCGGCAACCCGAAGAGCAAAAAATTCATTTCGGTAGAGGATTATAACAAGGCCTGCCGCAAGGAGGTGATGAAGTATACCGATAAGTGGGAGGATGTGACCGCGAAGATGGGCTACTGGGTAGACATGAGCGATCCCTACATTACCTACGACAACAAATACATCGAGAGCGTCTGGTGGCTTTTACAGAACCTGGCGAAGAAAGACCTGCTGTACAAAGGCTACACGATCCAGCCCTACTCGCCTGCGGCGGGAACGGGCTTATCGTCGGCGGAGCTGAACCAGCCGGGCTGCTACCGCGATGTAAAGGACAGAACGGCCGTGGCCCAGTTCAAGGTCGGCAGCGACCAGCTGGCCGGCTTAAAAGCCAAACTGCCAGCTGTGCACCTGCATACCGGCGACCTGTTCTTCCTGGCCTGGACCACCACGCCCTGGACCCTGCCTTCGAACACGGCTTTGGCTGTAGGCAAGGATATTGAGTATGTTTTCGTGGAAAGCTTTAATCCTTTCACAGGCAGCCCGCAGACCGTTATACTGGCGAAGGAGCTGATGAATAACTATTTTTCGGAGAAGCATACCGATGCGAAATTCGAAGATTATAAGCCGGGCGACAAAATCATTCCGTTCAAAATCATCGGTCATGCCAAAGGCTCCGAGCTGGAAGGCATCCGCTACGAGCAGCTGCTGCCTTTCGTGAAGCCGGAAGGCGATGCGTTCCGCGTGATCACCGGCGATTTCGTAACCACCACGGATGGTACGGGCATCGTGCACATTGCGCCAAGCTTCGGTGCGGACGACTTCAGGGTCGCCAGGCAAAACGGCATCGACTCGCTGACGCTGGTGGATAAGCGCGGGCGCTTTGTGCCTGAGGTGAAGGACGGCACCTTCCTTTACGGCGAGGAGTATGTGAAAGAGGCCTACCATACGGACGCCGAGAAGCAGGCAGAGTTTGAGAAGCAAAAACACATCCTGGAGGCCGCCGGAAAGATCAAGGAGCTGAAAGCTTACCTGAGCGTGGATGAGCGCATTGTGCTGAAGCTCCAGGAGGAGGGCAAGCTCTTCAAAAAAGAAACGTATGAGCATAGCTACCCGCACTGCTGGCGGACAGACAAGCCGGTATTGTACTATCCTATGGACAGCTGGTTCGTAAAGGTGGCCGACAACCGCCAGAAGCTGGTGGAGCTCAACAAACAGATCAACTGGAAGCCGGAAGCCACAGGCAGCGGGCGTTTCGGCAACTGGCTGGAAAATGCGCTCGACTGGAACCTGTCGCGCTCGCGCTTCTGGGGGATCCCGATCCCGATCTGGACCAGCGAGGACCGCAGCGAGCAGACCGTTATAGGCAGCGCGGAAGAGCTGAAAAAAGAGATCGACAACGCCATCGCCAAAGGCATGATGACGGAGAATCCCCTGGGCAAATTCGTGCCGGGCGATTTCAGCAAGGAGAACTACGAGACCTTCGACCTGCACAAGCCTTATGCGGATTCCATTTACCTGGAGAAGAACGGCAAAAAATTATTCCGCGAGCCGGACCTGATCGACGTGTGGTTCGACTCGGGCTCGATGCCTTATGCGCAGCTGCACTATCCTTTTGAGAACAAGGAGCTGATCGATCAGAAAAAATACTATCCGGCCGATTTTATCGCCGAAGGTGTGGATCAGACCCGCGGCTGGTTCTATACGCTGCATGTGATCGGCGCGCTGTGCTTCGACTCCATTGCTTATAAAAATGTGGTGTCCAACGGGCTTGTGCTGGACAAGAACGGCAATAAGATGAGCAAGCGCCTGGGCAACGCGGTGGATCCTTTTGAAACAATAGATACATATGGCGCGGATGCCACACGCTGGTACATGATCGCAAACTCGGCTCCGTGGGATGATTTGAAATTTGATTCTGAGGGTATTTCTGAAGTGCAGCGTAAATTATTCGGAACGCTCTATAACACCTATGGCTTCTATGCGATGTATGCCAACGTGGACGAATTTTTGGTGAACGAAATGAATATCGTTCCTGTAGAAGAGCGCCCGGAACTGGATCGCTGGATCCTGTCAAAGCTGAACAGCCTCGTAAAAAATGTGAGCGAGGACTATGAGAATTTTGAGCCGCATAAAGCGGCCCGCGAGATAGAGGCGTTTGTGGACGAGCACCTGAGTAACTGGTATGTACGCTTAAACCGCCGCCGTTTCTGGAAAGGCGAGATGAGCGACGATAAAAAAGCGGCTTACGAAACGCTTCACGAATGCCTGATGATCGTGGTTCAGCTCATGAGCCCGATAGCGCCTTTCTTCAGCGACTGGATGTATCAGAACCTGACTTCTCCTATCCGTGAAGCTGCCATAAAAAACAATACGCCGTTGCGCTTTGAATCCATCCATCTGACCGAATTGACCAAAGTGAGAGAACATATGATTGACCCAAGCCTGGAGCAGCGTATGGAGCTCGCGCAGAAGATCTCTTCGATGATCCTTTCGATACGTAAAAAAGAAAAGCTGAATGTGCGCCAGCCTTTGCAAAAGATCCGCATTCCGATACTTGACAGCGATTTGAGGCAGCACGTAGAGGCGGTGAAGGAGGTGATCCTGGCGGAGGTGAACGTGAAGGAGCTGGAGTTTGTAACGGAGGAGGAAGCGCACATCGTGAAGAACCTGAAGCTGAACTTCAAAACGCTGGGGAAAAAATGTGGCAAGCACATGAAAACGGTTCAGGCTTATGCCAACGACCACGGCCCGCTGATCATCAGTGAGATCGAGAAAAACGGCCAGTTCAGGATCAACGTGGAGGGCGACGAGATCCTTCTCGAAACGGAGGACGTGGAGATTATCCCGGTGGATATCCCGGGCTGGAAAGTGGCCAACAGCGGGCAGATCACCGTGGCGCTGGACGTGACCATCTCCAACAGCCTGAAAGACGAGGGATTGGCCAGGGAGCTGGTGAACCGGATCCAGAACCTGCGCAAGGACAGCGGGCTGAACGTGACGGACAAAATTTTGGTGAAAATTCAACAAAATGACGCCCTCGATACCGCCATTAAGAATAATTTGAGCTATATTTGCGCCGAAACTTTAACAGATGACCTTCAAGTGGTACAAAATTTGACGCTGACCACGGCAAGTTCTGTTGAAGTGGATGATCTTGTGTCGACGCTCATTTCGATTGAAAAATTAAATTAAATCTAAGTTTAAGCACCATGGCAAAGAAAATTGTAAAGCCTGCGAAAAAAGCAAGCAAACCCGCCCCTAAAAAAACAGCTGCCAAACCTGCCCCGAAAAAAACGGCAAAGCCGGCAGCTAAAAAAGTGGCAAAACCTGCTCCGAAAAAAGTAGCGAAGCCTGCTAAAAAAGTGGTGAAGCCTGCTCCGAAACCGGCCAAAAAAGCAATGAAACCTGCGCCAAAGGCGGCAGCCAAAAAAGCTGCGGCTAAAAAACCAGCACCAAAACCTGTGACTAAAAAACCTGTAAATAAAGCCGCTCCGAAAAAAGCGGCTCCTGCACCAAAAAAAGTGGAAAAGAAAGCGGTGAAGGCCGCTAAGCCTGTTGTAACAAAGAAAGCGGCGGTGAAAGCTCCGAAAGCCGAGCCTAAGAAAGCGGCGAAAGAGCTGATCAAAGATAAAAAGACCGGAAAGCCGATCGACGCCATCGCTAAAAAATCGGCCGCTGCCTCCAAAAAGGCCGGCAAGCCTGCAAAAAAAGGCAAAAAGAGCGATGATGATGAAGACGATGAGGACCTCGACCTGGATGAAGAAGAGGAGGATGAAGAAGAGGACGACTCGGATGTGGATGTAAAAGACGATTACGAAAAGCCGGAGGACGATGATGATGCTGTGATAGACGGCGACCTGGACGGCCCTCCTGTGATGGACCTCGAAGGTGGCGGCATTCCTCTCGACGATGATGATGACGACGAAATTCCTGAAAAACGCGGACGCGGGCGCCGGAAGAAGAATGAAGGACGTGTGACGGGTTCCGAATCCTATATCCGTAACAGGCCTTTGCACATTGACATTACCAAGCCTCTGATCAAAAAGCCACAGGCCGCACAGCCAAAGCCTTTTGTGAATACGAAAGACGACAGAAGCCGCTATTCGGACAAGGAGCTGCAGGAGTTCAAAGAGCTGATCCTGGAAAAGCTGAAGGAAGCCCAGGCGGATTTTGACCTGCTGAAACAGACGCTTTCCAATGCCGACAACCACGGCACCGACGATACATCGCCTTCCTTCAAATTGCTGGAAGACGGATCGGATGTGTTATCCAAAGAGGAAACGGCTCAACTGGCCATTCGCCAGGAAAAATACATCGTGAACCTGAAAAATGCGCTGATGCGTATCGAGAATAAAACATACGGCATCTGCCGCGTAACGGGTAAGCTGATCCCGAAAGAGCGCCTGCGCTCTGTGCCTCACGCGACTCTCGGCATCGACGCCAAGCTTAACCAGTAATCAGAATCACTCACTAAATTCTTCAAAAAAGGCTCCGGAACCGGAGCCTTTTTTTATGCCCTGAAGCAAATCTGAACATGTAATATTGTTTTGCTTAAACCGCTTCCAGATAACCGGATAGCGATCCTGCTTTTCAGAGTCTGCCGACCGCAAATAAAAAAATGGTTTTTAAGTCTCGCAGGCGATCGATTACTTTGAGGCCATGAGCCTCCGCCAGGCCAAGTCGCAGATTCTTAAAACAAGCCAGGAGCTTATCTCCTGTTCTGGAATAGCAACAGCTGGCAGGCAAGAAGATCAACCGGGGACATGTATCTTAATAACCCGCGCCATATTTGCTGCTGCGGGATAATGCGGAGCAACTCTTTCGGACATCCGAGCGGAGTCGGAGACCACGAAAGAGAAACAACGAATGCTTCGTGAGACAAGGTTTAGCTGAAGCAGAACCTGTTTCCTCCGCATTATCCCACAACAGATCCGGGAAGGCCCTGCGGGGCCTTTTTTGTGCCTTCCGGCCTTCGTTTCAATACCCGGATAGATCTGTACAACTCCCTGAAGAAAAAGGTAAAGACACATCATCAGGGCAGGCCGTTTTTGTAGAAAAGGCGGTATAAAGCCTCAAAAGCCAAATTGAGATAAATTTGGCGGCCTTCCCTAATAGTTCATCCGTAAATGGCCAAAAAGATTATCTTTGTCGGGATAATCTTTTGCATCCTAAGCGTTTATGCTTAAAAAATATAAAATTCCATTAATCACGGTCTTTTCGGTTTTAGTTATTGACCAGTGCATTAAGCTATACATCAAAGCCAACTATCCTATCGGGGAGGTGTGCAGGGTGTTTGGCGACTGGTTCCGCATTACTTTTACGGAGAACCCGGGCATGGCCTTCGGGCTGGAGTTTGGCGGCAGCTATGGCAAGATGATCCTTAGCCTGTTCCGCGTAGCGGCGGTGATCGCCGGCGCCTTCTACATCAAAAAGATCGTGAACGACAAGGAGCACAAAGGCTTTATCATCTGCGTATCACTGATCCTGGCCGGCGCCCTCGGAAACATCCTCGACAGTGCCTTCTACGGCCTTATCTTCGACCGTGGCTCGGTGCTCGATCCTGCCACAGGTATCTGGGAGGGCTATGCCGGCGTTGCCCAGTTCAGCTCGCATGGCTATACAGGCTTCCTGCAGGGCCACGTGGTGGACATGTTCTATTTTCCGATCTACCAGGGCACCTTCCCGGAATGGGTTCCTATCTGGGGCGGCGAATATTTCGAGTTCTTTAGCGCGATCTTCAACGTGGCCGATATGGCCATTTCTTTCGGAGTCGGTATTATCCTGGTTTCTCAGAAGCGCTTCTTCAAAAAAAACAAAGCGAAGGATGACGAGGCGTTGGAAGAGGAAAGCAAGCCCACGGAAACACCGGTCATGTAAAATACTAAAACACGTCAAACTGCGTTTGTTAGCTAATGAGGAAGGCTTTATATATTTTGATCGCGTGCCTGTTCGTTCATTCGGCTTACAGCCAGCATAAGGAGGAGAGTGGGGTCAACCTGCCCAAATTTTATAAGAACAAAGTGCACTTCGGCTTCTCACTGGCCTATAACAAAACCGATTTCAGAATCCACACCGTCAAAAATTCGGCCTTTCCCGATACCCTCATCGATGGCGTCAGATACGGGATGAAGAGCATTTACACCAAATCGGATCCGGGCTTTGCCCTGGGCATTATCTCCGATTTCAGGCTGCACGATTACCTGCGCGTCCGCTTCACGCCCAACATCAGTTTTGCCTCCCGCAACCTCGATTACACGCTGCAGAACGACAGGCGCGACAGCACCAAGCTGTTTACCAAAACCGTCGAGTCCACCTTCCTCCTGTTCCCCATCGAGCTGAAATTACAATCGAAGCGCCTCGATAACTTCGGCGCTTATGTGATCGGCGGCGGCGGCTTCGCCTTCGACCTCGTTTCCAAAAAGAAAGGGGCCAAAGTGGGCGGCACCAACCAGCTCAACGAAGCCGTGCAGCTTCAGCGCAACGACTACTTCTACAGCGCCGGGGCAGGGGTCGATTTCTACCTCATGTATTTTAAGCTCGGGCTGGAGCTCAAGGTGTTGAAAGGCACCCAGAACCTCATCAACCCGCTCAACAATATCTTTTCGAAGAGCGTGCAGAAGGTGAATTCGCAGATGCTCATTTTCTCGATCACCTTCGAGGGTTAGAATCTGCTTGTTTTTGATAACACCAGAGCATAAAGAGATTATTTGTGAATCATTATCGGATCAGATTATTCTGTTCTATAGCCCGTCAGGGGCTTAATGTTATTAGGAATATAGAAATCATCCGATTAGTGTGCCGTCACGACGCGTCGTGACACAATATCTTTTCTTTATCTTGTATTAATACATCGCCATAACATGTCGTGATGCCGAAGCATCACCAATAAAGTCATAAACTTCTCCTCAAATTTATACTTTGTCGTATGCTTGGGCGCCTGCCTATCGGTAGGTAGGCCCGGGCGGGCTGCGACGGGCTCTCATGACACGTCGTGAGAGCTGCGGTTCTTTACCATCCCGACGGGTCGGGACGGTAAAGGAACTAAACCCTTTGCATCCCTGGCGCAACAACAGTTCAGTAAAAGGCAAACACCCCGGCTGCGGCAGGCGCACTGTCGTTGCCTTCGAGTTACGCTATAACGTGACTCGAAGACAATCTTCGGTAGCTGAGGCTCCCGAAGCCACCGTGAAAAAATTCTTCTGCCGCTATTGGTGTTCTCCGTGACAACAAATCCTTGTTGGTAAAAAACACCAACAAGGGCAAGAGACAAACACCCCGGCGTACGGCCATCCCTCTTTCAAAGGGGAATTGAATAGCGGATTGATAGTTCCTCTTTTTTATCATAACTTTGCAGCCTGAAGAATAAATATCTTCCAGCCGATGAAACAAGAACTCAACCTGGCCTTAGCGCCACATATTGCCTACGACGAGCAATTGCTGAAACAGGAGGTGGCCCGCGGGCTCTCCCTGAAACCTTCCGACAGCCTTTCCCTCAAGATCCTGCGACGCAGCGTGGATGCGCGCTCCCGGAACATTAAGATCAATCTGAAGCTGGCGGTTTCCATCAACGAAGCGCTAACGGACGAGGAGATCGTGATGGATTACAAAAACGTATCGGAAGCGAAGCATACCATTACCATCATCGGCGCCGGCCCTGCGGGCCTCTACGCTGCCCTGCGCTGCCTGGAGTCAGGCATTAAGCCCATCGTGTTCGAACGCGGAAAGGATGTGCAGGCCCGCCGCAGGGACCTTGCCGCCATCAACAAAGAGCACAT
>Ga0233425_10003080_pt1 | contig 31218 bp, 32 predicted proteins | sample Watercolumn_Towu_2_FD_181712 | JGI IMG/M metagenome (GOLD analysis project Ga0233425, IMG submission 181712) | Freshwater microbial communities from Lake Towuti, South Sulawesi, Indonesia - Watercolumn_Towuti2014_140_MG | ecosystem: Environmental > Aquatic > Freshwater > Lake | place... | reverse complement strand
TGTTGCCCCAGGCGCAGAGTTTGGCCAGCATGGGGTCGAAATAGGGGGGCACTTCGTAGCCGCCGTAGACGCAGCCGTCCAGGCGGATGCCGATGCCGCCGGGGGACTGGTAGCGGGTGATGCGGCCCGGCGACGGGAAGAAGTTGTTCCGGGGGTCTTCGGCGTTGATGCGGCACTCGATGGCGTAGCCGTTGAGGCGCACGTCTTCTTGTTTGATGGTCAGGCGCTCGCCGGCCGCGGCCTTGATCATCTCCGCCATCAGGTCGATGCCGGTGATGAGTTCGGTGATGGGGTGCTCCACCTGGATGCGGGTGTTCATCTCCAGGAAGTAGAAATTCAGGTCCCGGTCCACCAGGAATTCCATGGTGCCCACGGAGTTATAGTTGAGGAGCGCCGCGGCTTTCTTAGCCAGCTCCCCCATTTCCCGGCGCTTCTCCGGGGTGAGGACCAAGGACGGCGCGATTTCGATGATCTTCTGGTGGCGGCGCTGGATGGAGCAGTCCCGCTCGCCCAGGTGGATGATGTTGCCGTATTTGTCCCCCAGGATCTGGATTTCGATGTGCTTGGGCTCTAAAATCAGTTTTTCCAGATAGACCGCGGGGTCGCCGAAGTTGCGCCGCGCTTCCCGGGACGCGCCCGGGAGGCCGGCCAAAAGCTCGGCTTCGTCGTTCACCCGGCGCATGCCCCGGCCGCCGCCGCCGCCCTTGGCCTTGATGAGCATGGGAAAGCCGATTCGGGCGGCCCATTCCTTGGCCTGGTCCGGGTTCTCGATGTCGATCACCGGGGAGCCGGGCACGATGGGGAGTCCCGCTTCGTCCGCTAATTTTCTGGCCAGGACCTTGTCCCCCATCTGCCGCATGGCCTCAGGCGGCGGGCCGATGAAGGATAGCCTCGCGTCTTCGCAGGCTTGGGCGAACTGCCAGTTCTCGGCGCAGAAGCCGTAGCCGGGGTGAATGGCGTCGGCGCCGGCCCATTTGGCCACCTCGATGATCTGGGCGTAGTCCAGGTACCCGGCCACGGGTCCGGGACTCACCAAGATAGCCTGGTCGGCCTTGGCGATATGGATGGCGTTGGCGTCCTGCTCGGTATAGACAGTGACCGTGGGAATGCCCAGTTCCTTGCAGGCGCGGATGATGCGCACCGCGATCTCCCCCCGGTTGGCCACCATGACTTTATGGAAAAGGCCCATTTCTTAGGAAACCCTTTGAAAATGCGGAATTTTAGCCATATTTAACCCTATGGGCGGGCCTTTGTCAAGCGGGGGAGGGCAGGGGCGGGTGAAGGGGAAGCAATAAGAAAAGATGGTTTCTCGCCAAGGCGCAAAGTCGCAAAGAAAGGCGCAAACATCAGGTTTTGGATTTTTGTTCCCGAAAATGTCCGGTCTCCATGAAATTAGCGAAATATTATTTAAAAAAAGGCCCGGATTCGCCGATGAACATATTACGGGTATTGTCATTAGCCGAACTTTGAAAATGCCGGTAGGGCGCAGCACTGCCGATTTCCGGTCCGTGAAGGAGAAGTCGATAGAGAGCCTGAGAAAACTGGCGGTCTGGGTGATCTGGTCCTGCCTGGTGATATTCATGCCGCAAGCGGCGTGGAGCCAGGAAGTCCGGCCCATCCGCATCGGCGCCACCGTGTCCCTGTCGGGAAAATTCAAAGAGCCGTCCCTGATGGTGCGGGATGCCATAAAGCTGTGGGAAATCCAGGTTAACCAGCGGGGCGGCCTTCTGGACCGGCCGGTGCAATTGCTTCTGTATGACGACCGGGGCAGCGCGGAATTGGTGCGGGAACTTTACGGCCAGTTCCTGCATAAGGATAAGGTGGACCTGGTGCTCTCTCCTTACAGCACGGAATTGACCCTGGCGGCTTCGGAAGTGACCGAACAGAGCAGGTTCGTCATGCTCTCAGGGGGAGCCTCCGGAGACCTCCTCTGGCAGCGGGGATATCAATATATCTTCGGCACTCTTGCTCCTGCCAGACGGTATCTCATCGGCTGTTTGGACATTATTGCCCGTCAGGGTCTGGAAACGGTGGCGATTCTCTATGATGAGTCTCCCTTCAGTTCAACCTCCGCGCAGGGAGCCCGGGAGTGGGCCGAACGCCTGGGTTTGCGGGTCAGTTATTTTAAAGGTTACCGGGAAGGCAAGGTGGAATTCCCGCAAATCCTGCAGGAATGTCTGAACGCCCGGGCAGACTGCTTGATTCTCTGCTCCTATCCCGAAGACTCCTACATGCTGCTGGAATTCCTAAAGAAGGCCGAGATACGACCGAAAGCCCTCTGTCAGACCGTGGCCCCGGGTTTGCCCTCATTTTACCAACAGGCAGGCCAAATGGCCGAAGGGGTGTTCGGCCCCTCTCTCTGGGAACCGGATGCCAGGATTCCCTTTCCGGGGACCAAGGAATTCATTGAGAACTTCATGGCCTTTGCCCAGCGCCCCCCTTCCTACCACGCGGGTACAGCCTATGCCGCGTGCCAGATTTTGGAAAAAGCCGTTACTCAGATCCGTTCCCTGGATCACCGCAAGCTCAGGGATTACATCCTGTCCCTGGATACGGTTACCGTCATCGGCAGGTTCCGGGTGGACAGCGCGGGCATGCAGACGGGGCACAACCCCATTTTGATCCAATGGCAGGATGGGAAAAAGGAGATCGTTTACCCCACCTCCATGCAAACCGCGCCCCCCCGTTTCTGATGAGCCTCGAAAGCCAAAAGATGCTGGCCATTTTTTCCCCCGGCAAACGGATTGCGTTAGCCATCTTATTTCCGGTCCTGGCCTTGGGGATTATTGTCGCCACCCTTTCCATCTACTACTTGACTCCCCCCCTGATCTCCCCCCTGGAGAGAAACATGGAGGCCGAACTGCGCCTGGCCACCTTGTTGGGGATCAGCATCTGCGAGAACAAGTTTCACGATCTCCTGGAAATGCGGCTGGAAAACGATGGGGAAATGTTGGCCACCATGCGCAAGGAGGCCCTGGAAGAAATCAAGAAGATCAGCTTCAAATTGCCCAACCTCCATATGCTGGTGCTGGATGAGAACCAAACGCTGGAGGGAGCTTCCCTGGAACTCCCCCCTGGAGAAATAAACCTTCCCCGGCTGCCGAAGGCGTTGCAACTGAGAATTTCCTCAGACCTGGTGGGGGAGGAATGGGTGAGGCTGCATCACCGCTATTTTCCTTTGTGGCGGTGGCAGATCGTCAGCTTCATTTATGAAAAAGACTATCTGCGCCCCATAATGCTGACCCGGGCTATTCTTTACTTTGGCACCATGGGTGTTTTTGTCTTCCTGGTGGTGACGCTTTGCTTGGTCTTCAACTGGCGGGTGGCCAAACCTTTGCAGAAGATCATCACCGCCACCAAGGACGTAGCCCAGGGGAATTTTCAGAAACTGTCGCTGCGCCGGGATGACGAAATCGGCCAGGTGGCCCAGGCCTTCGATTCCATGGTGGACAGCCTGGAGACGGACCAGCGCCGGATCCAATCCATCCTGGAGGCCCTGAAGGATTCCGAGGAGCGGTATCGCCTGCTCACGGAATATTCCCTGGCGGTCATCCTGATCATCGAGGACGGCCACATAATTTACGTCAATAAGAAGGCCATTGAGAAATACGGTTACACCCTGCAGGAGCTGTTGGGGATCAAGGCCCTGGAGATCATCGCGCCCGAGGATCGGGAGCTGTGCCAATATCTGTTGGATTCCCTGGAACGGAGGGAGACGGCCGTGGCGCACCGGGAAGTCCGGTGGCTGACCAAGTCGGGAGAGACCCGCTGGGTGGAAATGCTGGCCATGCCCCTCCATTACCAGGGACGGGAAGTGATCCTGGGCCACGCCCTGGACATCAACGACCGGAAGGTTGCGGAGTTGGAAAAGGCCAAACTGGAAAACCAACTGCGCCAATCTCAAAAACTGGAGGCCATCGGCACCCTGGCGGGAGGAATCGCCCACGATTTCAATAACATCATGGCTGCCATCCAGGGAAATGTCGAGCTGACCCTGTTATCCCTGGAAGAGGGTACGGAACTGGGCAAGGTTAAGGCCAATCTGGTGGAAGTGCTGCAGGCCGGGAAACGGGCCCAGGAGGCGGTGCGCCGGATTCTCACTTTCACCCGTAGCATCGACCTGAAGAAAGAGCGAGTCCAGGTCCACCTGATGATCGAGGAGGTGCTGAACCTGATTCGGGCCTCCATGCCCTCCACCATCGAGATCCGCTCGCACATCGACCGGGAGAGCGGCGCGGTAATGGCCGATCCCACCCAGATTCACCAGGTAATCATGAATCTTTGCACCAATGCCTACCAGGCTATGCCGGAGCGGAGCGGGGTTCTGGAGGTCCGCCTGGAGCGGGTGGACCTGGATACTCCCATGCTCGGCGGCTCTCACCCCCTGGCGGCCGGTTCCTACCTGCGGCTGACGGTGAGCGACAATGGGCAGGGCATGGAACCGGTAATTCTGGAACGCATCTTCGAGCCTTATTTCACCACCAAGAACCCCGGGAGAGGCACCGGCTTGGGATTGGCGGTGGTCCACGGCATCGTCTCCCGCCTGGGGGGATCCATCCTGGTGCAGAGCAAGCCGAAGGATGGTTCCGTCTTCCAGGTCTATCTGCCCCGCCTGGAGAACGGCCCTGCCCCTCAAAGAGAAAAGAAGAACCCCCTGGCGCCCGGCAAGGAGCGCATTCTCTATGTGGAGGACGAAAAGCCGGTGGCCGCGGTGGGCCGCCGGCTCCTGACGCATCTGGGCTACCGGGTAACGGCCCTGACCAGCAGCCTGGAAGCCCGGGAGGTGTTTCACCGCCGGCCCCAGGAATTCGACTTGGTCATTACCGACCTGACCATGCCGCAGATTCCGGGGTTGGAACTGGCGGCGGATTTTATCAAAATCCGCCCCGATTTGCCCATCATTCTCTGCTCCGGCTACAGCGATTCCGTTTCTCCCGAATCGGCCCGGCAACTGGGCATCCGTGAGTTTCTTTCGAAACCGGTGACCATTGCGGATTTTGCCCGGGTCATCCGCCAGGTGCTGGATGGAGAGAAGGAGTGAAAGCGAGTTCCAAGTTCCAAGTTCAAGGTTCAAAGTTGATGGCACTGTAAAAAGTCAAAAATATGCTGATTTTCCCTAATCGTCTTCAATAAAATCAGCAACTTAATTTGGCGGTTTATAGGATTTCCGACTTTTTACCAGGGCATCAAAGTTCAAGGTTCAAAGTTGAGACCGCGGCACGCGGGTAGCGAGGGCGAGACCCGGCTTTTCATACCAAGTCGCAGTCAAATGTATATTTTCCCGTAGGGGCGAACCTTGTGTTCGCCCAGCGTCCGGGGCGAATACAAGGATGCGGACCCTCCAACATCGGGAAGGCTTGACTTTGCGATTTTTTTCACATAAATTCTTCGTGTTTGCCATCAGCCTTGCATTTATTGAGCCCGAGAGTAATAGCAAATGTCTGCCTACCCGGGGATGTATGCAGACCTCCCCTATATCACCCTTTATTGGCTGTCCGGATTCGGCGACCCCAAGTACGAGATCTGGGATTCCAAAAAGATCAGTATCGTCTCCACCCCGGAATCGTTGAGCTTTACCGTGTATCTGGCCTTTCCCCTGGAGATCGCGGACGAATGCAAAATTACCATCCGCCGCCGGGAAGGAGGCCTGGCTTTTGCTACCGACTGGTTCCCCGACGAGGAATTTGATCTCCAGGTCTTTTCTTCCCAGACTGACGGCTCCGTCATCCTGCAGAGCAAATACCTGCGGGAGGTGTTCTTCATCCACCTGCGCAAACAGTACGAATAACGGCCGAGTGGCTGCGAATGGCGGGGTGCTGGAAAGGACGCAGCCCGGTGATTATCAACCGGGCGGTGGTGAATTTCCGAATTGCTGCACCGGGTCAATGGGCAGGGCGGGAGGCCGGCCCGGGCAAAATCCGGGCCTAACTCAATAACTCGCGGTTGCAGGGGCCCGGCTACTTTCGTATAATGCGGCTACCTGAGCCAACACCTCAAATCCGACAACCTCACTATCAGCCTGGGTGGCGGAACGGGTAGACGCAAGGGACTTAAAATCCCTCGGGGTTCGCCCCGTGCCGGTTCGAGTCCGGCCCCAGGCACCACCTTTTGCAAACCATATCCACAATTAGTAGGCGATTTTAATAACTTATTGTTTTAGCGAGCTATCTCGCTCTTCCAGGTTCCCTGTTATTTTTTTTTCAGCCAGAAAATAGCCCTGGGCAGGGTGTGATATTTAGGGATGTTGTTTATAAGTCCCTTCCGTTTTTGGTAATCCCGAAATATCTTGCGTATGGCCATCGCCTCAGCCACCATGACCATAAGCTTGGAATAGAGGCTGATGTTCTGGTCCTGGGCCAATATCCTTCTCCTGTCCGGCAGAACTCTTACTTTCGGCCGGAGACTTTAAGTGGAATTCTCCCTTCAACGCTATCTGAGAAAAACAATATCAATTTTTCAGGCAAAGCCATTTTCCCCATTTAGAGGAATTCGTGAGATTGGCTACTCAGCTGCGCCTGTCGCCAATCCCCTTTTTGCCCCATACGGGCAACTCGGTAAACTTCAAAAGTTCTTAAAATCGCCGCTTTCCAGGGGGATGACCTGCTCCGGGGTCACGGCTTTGACTTGATGGTGTGCCAACAGCTTCTTACCCCGGCCTGGGCGTTGCATCGCCTGGCGCACGCTGTCCATGGCCCCTTGGAGGTTGAGCCTGGGCATAAGGGTGTGTCCGTTCCGGAGGCCGTTGTGGCTGCCCCCCACAATGGCGGCTAATTCCTCCACGTAGCCTTTCATCTGTTCGGCTTGGGCGTTGAGCTCTTCGGAGGAGGAAGCCGATTCTTCGGCGTTGGCCGCTACCTGTTGGGTGACGCCGTTCATCTCGGTCACTGCCTTGTTGATCTGGTCCACTCCCTGGGCCTGCTCCATGCTGGCCGCGGCGATCTCACCCACCAGTTCCTTGACCTTCGTGGTGCTCTCGGCCACCTGGTTGAAGGCGGTGGCGGTCTTGTCCACCAAGTCGGAGCCTTGCTTGACCCTGTTCACCGTGCCTTCGATGAGGTTGGCGGTATTTTTGGCGGCTTCCGCGGCCCGCATGGCCAGGTTGCGCACCTCGTCGGCCACCACCGCGAAACCGGCGCCGGCCTCCCCGGCCCGGGCTGCCTCCACTGCGGCGTTCAAGGCCAGGAGAGTGGTCTGGAACGCGATCTCGTCGATGGTCTTGATAATCTTGGCCGTCTCCTCACTGGCCGCGGACACCTCTTTCATGGAAGAGGTGAGATCGTTCATGGACTGGTTGGCGGCCTGCACCACCCGGGTAGTCTCCCCCATGAGGGAATCCGCCTGTTTGGCATTGTCGGCGTTGCCCCGGGTCATGGAGTTCATTTCCTCCAAAGACGAGGTGGTCTCCTCCAGAGCCGCGGCCTGCTGAGAGGACCCTTGGGCCAGGGACTGGCTGGTGGAAGAGACCTGGATAGCTGCGGCGGCCACCTGTTCCGAACCTTCACCCAAACCGGCGATTACCCGGTTCAGGGGCCGGGTGATGGACAGGCTCAGGAAAATGCCCAGAAGCAAGGCAAGCCCAAACCCAACAGCCATCCCACTGAGGGAAATAAATTTGGAACGGCTGGCTTCGGATGCGCCATCGGTCTTGGCCTTATCCACCGCAGCACCATTGACCTTGTTGAGCTGATCCAGCAACCCCAGAGCTGCCATCTGTTTGTCCCGGACCTTAACCATGGCCTGATCCGTCATCTTGTTATAGAGTGCCTCCGCTTCTTCGGCTTCCTTCCGCATTTTATCGAAGCCCTTGAAAACCTCTAACGCGGCTGGGGCCATTTCCTGCTTGAAGATATTATTGGCCCCGGTGATATCTCCCTGCTTCATCAGCCCTTTTATCTTCCTAACCGCGTCGTGAAACCGGTGATGGACTTCACCAATTTCCCGCAGGGTTTTATCCATAACAAGATTGGTGGTTTTAAAACTACCCAACCATTTGCCGAAGTTACAGGCCGTGGCATCATCGCCGCCGGAAAATTCGGTTTTATCCTGGATCAGCTGCATCGCCTGGACTTCCGCGGCATAGTGATCACCCCGAAATTGTTCCAGCTTGGCACGCAGAGCCATGGGGTTGAGGATGCCATTTTTTTCCAATTCTTGAGACACCCGGAGGAACTCGTCGTTTTCCTTTTTCCAGGCTTCCGCGGCTTGAGAAAATTGCTGCCATAGTCCGGCTTCTTCCGGGCTTTGGGGCAGGGCCTAGTAAACTTTCCAGTTTGCCTGGTACCTTTCCTGGGCTGCGGCAATGTTCTTAAACTGGCGCTTGCGATCCTCATCGCTTAAATTGGGATTGAGCAAAGTTCGCTGGGCCACGCGCATGGTTTCCATGTTTCTCGTGGTTTGGGTAAGGTTCTCCACCCCCGGCAGGCGAACTTCGCTCATATCGTTCAGGCGCAATCCCAAGTTAGAGGTGCTGCGCCAGCCTACAAAGCCAAGGGCTAAGGTGATGAGGGCCACCACCACAAAGCCGCCGATCAGCTTGACACTTAATCTCAGGTTCTTGAACATGGTCCTCTCCTCCTTGGTTGATGAATGCCGGAGTCTCCCCCGTATTTAATGAAAGTCCGCTCATGGCAGTCAGTCCGCGCCGCTCCTCCCCCCAGAAAGCGGTCCGATGCCGATTGTCCGTGAGTGGGGACGCCCTGGGCCGGTTAACCAAATTAGCCGGGGATGACTTTGGACCTCAGGCCGCCGCCTCCTCCAGGCTCCAGGCCGCGTCTCCGGCTAACACCTGGTCGATCTCCAGGAGGATCTTAACACTGCCCCTTATTTTGCCGATGCCCTGGATGTACCGGGTGTCCACGCTGCCGCCGAAGGACGGAGGGGGGTCGATGTCAGCGGCCTGAATGGGCAGCACTTCGGAGACGAAAGCCACCACCACCCCGATCTGCATGGGGCCGGAGCGGCTGCTCACCTCCACCACGATGATGCAGGTGCGTTGGGTGTATTCCGTCCATTCCAGGCCGAACTTTTGGCGCAGGTCCACCACCGGGATGATGCGGCCCCGGAGATTGATTACCCCTTTGAGGTAGGACGGCGTATGGGGCAAAGGGGTGATGTCCATAATACCGATGATTTCCCGGACCTTCAGGAGTCCGATACCGTAATCTTCATCGTCCAGGGTGAAGGTAAGATACTTGTCCTCTTTTCTCTGGGTAGAGTTGTAAAGTTCCTCTCCGATTGGCGTGGTATCCTGCGACATGGGTCATTCTCCTTTCCTTCAAAAACTGGGGGGGTTTACTAGGGGCAGATCCGGCAATGCGAGCATTTTTTTCAAGACCGCAGCCACGTCCTGGAAATCGCTGCGGATATCGGTGATATATCGGGGTCGCAGGCGGTGAGCTTGGGCAATGGTGCGGGGGTCGGCATCCGGTAGAATCAGGATGGTGCGCAGACTCTCCAACATCTGCTCGAGAGATTGCAGTTCCTGCAGTTTCTTGCGGCCGGTGGCCATGATTACCGCTACTTCCAGGCCGTTATGGGGTCTTATTATCCTACGGACCAATCCCTCCATGGTGCGTACCACCTCAGTGGTTTCTTCCGGCAGCACTGCGGCCACCGCCTCCTCCAACCGATAGCCGGCTTTATGAGCCTGGGGGGTGTACAAGAGCAGCTTCCGTTGAAGCATAATTATTCTAATTTCCTTATTTATAAAAGATAGTTAGGCATTTTTAGGAACCTGTTACTGCTAAAAGCGTGCCCGGAGCCACAGAAAAGGACATTTTTTCAAGGACATTCTTTTCTTTGAAATATTGTCTAGTTATCTTGAAGAGTGGTGCGGACAGTAATTTAGCGGAGTGAGATATGAAAAATATCGTATTGCCGGATGAGACAGAATCCTGAATTACAAGACTTCGTCTCGCCGGACAAGACAAAGCCAGGTGAAAATCACTAAGGGATTTACTGGGTTATAAATCGATAGCTTGCTTCGCTGCCAGGGAGGGGAAAATTTCGTATTGTTTCAGCAATGAATAAAGGCGCGGCCGGGATAGGCCGGATACTTGGCAAGCCGCCTGGATATTGCCTTTTTCTTGCTGTATGAGGTCCCGGAGGTAGCGTTTTTCCACCTGGGCCAAGGTGGTTTTTCGCACTTCGTTAATAGGTGAAAGCCTGCTGCCTTGGAAGTCCCCGCCATTCCCGCCGTTGCCGTTAACTGGTTTCATGAGGATTGAGTCCCGGGCCACTTTGGCGCGCAAAAACGGCGGCAGGTGAGGAGGAAACAGGGTGGGGTCGCATTGGGCCGCAGCCAGAGCGGTGTCCAGTACGTTCACCAGTTCCCGCACGTTCCCGGGCCAGTCGTAGGCAGAGAGATCCCGGAGAAATTCCGGCGAAAACCCTTTAGGTGCCAATCCCTGCCGTTTACAAAGTCTGGCGGTATGATACAGGGCCAGTTCAAGCAAATCTCCATTCCGTTCCTTTAAAGCAGGAAGGCTGATAACCAGGGAGCGGAGGCGGAAGAAGAGGTCTTGCCGAAACCTCCCTTGTTGTACCTGGAGTGAAACAACTCGGCAGTCCGTTCCGCCACTTCTTGCTCCAATCTTTCGCAGGCTTCTTTCCTGGCCATTTCCGAGGCGTGCCGGGCCAGGGCCAGATCTAGGGCCATTTACAATTCCCTGGTGATAAAGGGTTTGATGAGATACGCATAGGGTGCGGTGAGTTTGGCCCGCTGCAGCAGCGTTTCCTCCGAATAGGCAGTGAGATAAATAATCGGAACGTCAGTGATATCGCGTATTTGCTGGGCGGCTTCAATGCCATCCAGGCGTCCCCTTAACTTGATATCCATCAAAATGGCGTCGGGGGGGGATTCCCGAGCCGTACGCACCGCCTCCTTCCCGGAGGGCAACACCGCGCTAACCCGAAAGCCCAGCTCTTCCAAACGAGCCTGCAGATCCATGGCCACCAGGTTTTCATCCTCCACCATAGAGGTAGGCAATCTGCTCGAGAGTGAAATTGATTGCCGCTCCCTTATAGGAAGTTACCAATATCAAAGGGGTACGGCCATATTCCACTGCTACGGCGCCTTGTTGGAGTTCTTCTGCGGTAAGGGGGCGAGCGCTCAGTCCCAAGTCCAGGGCCCCGGCCAGAACCGCCTTGATGCCGCCGGTGCTGCCGAGACTTGGAGAGAAAGCGATATGCATATGGGGGTTTCTCTTTTGAAACGCTGCCGCCACCTGGGCCATCACCCCATAAGCTCCGCCGGTGCCCCCTATTTTAATTCCACGATAATCTTCAGTCCGAGCGTCACCCCCGGACACAAGTAACTGTAAAGAAAGTATTAATAAAATAAATATCCATTGTCTAAGGAGGCTTCTTTCAAGAGGCATGTGAAATTTACATAATAAAAGAATGTGTCTCCGGCCCCACACCAATTATTTCAGTAAGTTCTAGATTATGATTTTCCTTCCCTGCGGCATTTATCAAAAAAATGTTCCCATACTCTTTCAGTAGGAATTAAAGCAAATCCTAAGTCAAATATGTAAGTTAGGGCTCGGATGCCATTCTGACAGAAAACTGATTACTTACTGATTACTGAAATACTGATCCCTGATCCCTGATCCCTGGCCCCTGACCCCTGATTACTGATCACTCCTTCCCCCCCTTCCCCTCCAGCCTCTTCCCCACGTACCAGTCGATCTGCCGGCAGATGCCCTTGATGACCTGGGCCTCCCGGGCCCTCAGGCCGTGGCGGGAAAAGAGCCGGCGCACGTTGAACATCCAGTGTTCCGGATTCTGGTGGGAGATGAAGTTGATCTTTACCAGGGTCTCCTGGAGCATCTCATACATGGACTCCAGTTCCCGGGAATTGGCCAGGCGGGGGACGAACCGGGTTTTGTCGGCCGCGGCGGTGAAGATCTCATAGGCCAGGACCATCACCGCCTGGGCCAGGTTCAGGGACGAGCAGTCCCCGGTGGGGATGTGCACCAGGGCGTGGCAGAAGGGCAGCTCCTCGTTGGTGAGGCCGAAGTTTTCCGGGCCGAAGAGGAGGGCCACCTCGTTGTGTTGGGAAACCTCCACAACACGGACCGCCATCTCCCGGGGGGTGGCGTATTCCAGGCGCACCCCGCCCAGGCGGGCGGTGGTGCCCACGATGTATTGGAACGGAGCCAGGGCCGGGGCCAGTTCGTCATGGACCACCATGTCCTCCAGGAGGCGCTCCCCGGGGCCGGTGGCCATCATGGCCATGCGCTGCCGATCCGGGTCCTCGGGCGCGACCACCACCAGGCGCTTCAGGCCCATGTTGCACATGGCCCGGGCCGCGGCGCCGATATTCTCCGGCAGCCGGGGGCGAAAGAGGACCACGGCCACTTTTTCCAGGCGTGCCTTAGCTTTTTCATCCCAGTGTTTCTTTTTCTCCATGGCCACAATGTAGCAAAAATTTGGTCTCCGGCAAACTCCGCGTCCCTCTTGTCCCAATTCAGCAAGCCATTATCTTTTAGGGCAGGGCCCTGGAAGAGAGCGGCCGGGGACAACCTTGGCTCCTATGGGCAAGAGGTTTTATCTGATATAATATTTAAAAAAAATCTCCGGGAGAAAATCATTGCCCGGCACAAAATACCCCGGCGGGACTTTAACTGACAAAAGAGTTTTAAGCGAAGCCCCCCGGTCAAATAGATCCTGACGAGAAATGGCCTGGAGCGGGGCCAAAGGAGAATATCGATGCAAGCCAAATGGTTTTTTATTATGATGCTGACCCTGTTGACCGGCTGCGCCGGCATTTCCCCCGGCGTGCAGCAGCAGGCCGGGGATCCGGTGGACTTCGCCGCGCTCAGCGCCCACCCCGAGCAGTACCAGGGCCGGATGGTGATCCTGGGCGGCGAGGTCATGCAGATTCAACCTTCGGGCAAGGGCAGCCTGATGATGGTCAGCCAGCGGGAGCTTGATAAATTATACGAATATAAAACAGTGCCTTCCGGCGGCACCTTCGTGGTGGAAAGCGACGAATGGCTCAGCCCCAGCACCTACCAGCCCAAAAGCACGGTGAAGGTGGCGGGGGAGGTCATCGGCCGCAAAAACAGCTTTGTGGCCATCAAGGCTAAAGAAGTGGTCCTGGCTGCCAATCCCGTCTGGTTAAAATACTATTACCCGGTCCCCCCGGAATGGTATGATCATGACCCGAACCTGGAATACTGGTTCACCCCGCCTTACTTTGATCCCTATCGGGGGGGTGGAAGACGTTAGGGGGACGGATGCGCATCGACAGCTACGACTTCGGGCAGATCGTCATCGACGGCCGCACTTACCGCCAGGACCTGCTGATCTGGCCGGGGCACATCAAAAGCGATTGGTGGCGGGCGGAGGGCCATCTTCTGCAAATCCCCGATGTTTTTGAGGCCCTGGCCGCGGCCCCCCGGGTCCTGGTGGTGGGCCAGGGCGCGTACGGCCGGATGGAGGTGGACCGGGAGCTGGCCGCCTACTTGCAGGACAAGGGGATCGACCTGGTGGCCAAACCCACCCGGGAGGCCTGCCTGGCCATCAACCAGATGCCCGTGGGGAGTAGCTGGGCAGCGGCATTGCACCTGACTTGTTAGGTAGTGAGCGGTGAGCAGTGAGCAGTGAGCAGTGGTCAGTGGTCAGCAAAAAAGTTGACTTAATCGGGCCATTGTTGCCTATTGCCAGACCTACTGCATCATTCTCACACTCACTTTATGCTATAATTGCCGGGGCCTGAAGCCCCGGCTTTTTTTGTGCCGATCTTTCCTTCGGTGGTTGACATGCCCTCTTATCAAATAATTGATTGCCATCTCCATACGGGGACCCAAAACGTCAACTGGCGCTGGGAGGATATCCGGATTCTGCTCCTGGCCGCGGGCATTACCGGGGCCGGGGCCATCCCTCCGGTGGAGGACGTTTACGACCGTTATAACCCGGCCTTCACCGACTCCCCGGCCTGGCGGGAGTGCCGCGGCCGGGCCCATCAGTATCTGCTGGACCTGAAAGACCCGAAAATCCGGATCTTTCCTTATTTTTTCGTGTGGAACGACTTTGCCTGGGAGGATTTGGGGCCGGAATACGTGGCGATTAAATGGCACCGCCACCCCGATGAGCCGGTGTATGACTATGGCTCTCCCCGGTGCCGGGAGTTTCTGGAGAAGGTGCGGGCACGGGGGCTGCCCATCCTCCTGGAGGAATCATTGGAAAATACCCTATTCTTCCTGGATGAACTGGCCCCGGACCTGCCGGTGGTCATCCCCCACCTGGGGGCCTTGAGCGGCGGTTACCGGGCCCTGGACGCGGCCGGGGTCTGGGGCCGGGAGCAAATCTGGGCGGACATGGCCGTGGCCGGGCTGCCGGAAATCAAGGATTACTTACGCCGCTACGGCAGTTCCCGATTGATGTTCGGCAGCGACTACCCCTTCAGCCGGCCGGCCGCGGAACTGGCGAAGATCATGGGCCTGGGCCTGCCGGAGGGCGAGGTTGAGGCCGTTTTGGGGGGTAATTTTAAGCGGCTGTGCCGGTTGGCCACTGACCACTGACCACTAATCATGCGTCTCGGCATCGACAGCGGCGGCACCTTCACCGACTTCGTCTTCCTGGGGGCAGGGGAGGGGAGGGTGCATAAAGTGCCCTCCACCCCGTCGGACCCCCTGCAGTCCATTCTCACAGGGATAGCGGAGCTTTGCCCGGATGGCCTTAACGGCGCGGAGGTAGTCCACGGCACCACCATGGGCACCAACGCCTTTTTGGAGAGAAAAGGCGCGCGGGTGGCCCTGCTCACCACCGCGGGTTTTGAAGACGTGATCTTCATCGGCCGCCAGACCCGGCCGGAGCTCTTCAGCCTGACCGCAGCCAAACCCAAGGAGATTCTGGCCCGGGAGCGGGTCCTGGGAGTTGAGGAACGCCTGGGAGCCGACGGCAGCATTCTTACCCCCCTGTCCGCAGAGGAAATCTCCCGCCTGCAAGGCCTGCTCCGGGAGCTGGCCCCGGAGGCCCTGGCCGTTTGCCTGCTCCACGCCTACGCCTACCCGGAGCATGAAGAGCGCCTGGCCCGAGCCTTATCCGATTTGGGAATTCCCGTCTCCATGTCCAGCCGGGTGCTGCCGGAAATCCGGGAGTACGAACGCACCGCGGCCACGGTGCTCAACGCCTATCTGGGGCCGGTGCTGGAGCGGTACCTGGCGGATTGGTCCCGGCGGCTCCCGGGGGCGTCTCTCTTCATCCAGCAATCCAACGGCGGCTTTCTCCCCGGGGCCCAGGCCGCGGCCTGGGGCCTGCAAACCATCCTGTCCGGTCCCGCGGGCGGCGTCTACGGCGCCTGGCGCCTGGGGCAGGAGGCGGGGCTGGACCGCCTCCTCACCATCGATATGGGGGGCACGTCCACGGACGTGGCCCTGCTGGCCGGGGAGATCCCCTTCACCCGGGACTATCTCCTGGAGGGCTACCCCCTGGGCATCCCGGTGATGGATATCCATACCGTGGGCGCGGGCGGCGGTTCCATCGCCTTTAAGGACCGGGGCGGGGCCTTGCAGGTGGGGCCGAAGAGCGCGGGCGCGGACCCCGGGCCGGTCTGTTACGGCAAAGGCGAGGAGATCACCGTCACCGACGCCCAGCTCCTCTTGGGGCGGATCAGGCCGGAAAATTTCCTGGGGGGGCGCATGCCCCTGGACGCGGCGGCCGTGGAGAAGGCCATGGCCCGCCTGGCTGGGGCTTTTGGAGTTACCCCCCGGGAACTGGCCTTAGGCATCATCCGGGTATCCAACAGCCACATGGCCAAGGCCCTCACCGCAGTGAGCCTGGAGCGGGGCTTCGATCCCCGGGACTTCACCCTCTGCTGCTTCGGCGGCGCCGCGGGTTTACAAATTTGTGAGCTGGCCCTGGAGTTGGATCTCAAGCGCATCCTGGTCCCCGCCCAGGCCGGGGTGCTCTCCGCCTTGGGTATGGCCCGGGCGGGCCTGCGCCGGGACTTCACCCACGCTCTGCTCTTATCCGGCCCCCGATTGACCTGGGACCGGCTGCAGCAGGAATTTCGGGCCCTGAGAGAGGAAGGGCTGGCCGAGATGCGCGGGGAAGGCTGGCCGGTGGCGGACCTGACCGCGGCCGGGGAGCTGGAGGCCCGCTACCGGGGCCAGAGCGATACCCTCACCATTCCTTTCCTGCCGGAGTTCCTGGAGGTGTTTCACGCCCGGCACCGGCGTCTCTACGGCCATGATTTTCCCGCCCGGGAGGTGGAAGCCGTGAGCCTGCGCCTTAATTTCCTGGCCCCGGCCTTTCCCGGAGAATTACCCCTGCTGCAGCCGGTATCTTCCTCCCCCCGATCCCTGCCCCCCCGGGGAGAGGTCTGGCTGCCGGCAGGCCCGGCCATCATCCCCTTTTATGACCGCCGGGAGCTGCAACCCGGAGCTGCCTTTTCCGGCCCGGCCCTGGTGGCGGAAGATCACGCCACGCTCCTGGTCCTGCCGGGTTTTAGCGCCAAAGTCCTGCCCCGGGGACATTTGCTTTTGAGCCGGTGAAAAGAGGGGGAAAAGGGGAAAATAAAAGAGGGGAAAAGGGAAAAGATCTATGACGGGAATAGAGTGATGCGAAATCAACCCAATCCTTTTTCCTTTTCCCCTCTTCCCCTTTTCCCCTTTTCCCCCTTTTTAAAAAAGATCGGTTCAAATACTTAGAGAAATTTGTTGATTTTGGGCCGCCAAAGTAAAAAATCTTGAACCAAATATGAGCGGGGAGAAATTTTAGTCATGGCTAACTTAACGTAATTACACATATTTTAATAGCAGGTTTGATTGGCACACATACTGCATATTAATATGGCAAGTATGTGAGCCTAGATAAGGTATCCCATCCCCCCCTTAATCAAAAGTTCATATACCAATTTCTCCTTTCACCTGACTGGCCGGGTACCTCCCCCACCCGGCCAGTTTTTTTTGGGTCCAAGATTTTTTTTAAACCTGAATTAGGTAGCAATATTGGGGAGATATCCTGGGGCCTAGCCGTCTTCCCTCTTTGGCAGTATAAATTATTGAACCAGACTGGCTACGGGAGATCGGGGACTGCCGGACAACATACTGATATTACGCCAAAATAACTTATTGTTGGGATTGGCATGGATACTGCAATAACTAATAGCGAGTATATGACCCAAATTAAGGTACCCACATCCCCCCCTTAATCAAAGTTCATATACCATTTTCTCCTTTCACCGACTGGCCGGGTTCCTCCCCCACCCGGCCAGTTTTTTTATGCCCCCTCGGGAGCAGTCGTTTCCCGGTGCAGCTCCATGATTTTCCGCTGGCATTCCCCGGCGCTCAGCCGTTCCGCCAGGAAGTCCTTGAGGATCAGCAGGAAAGGATCGGTGGCAAAAAATTCCTGGAGGCCCACCCGGTCCCCCAGACTGGGAAATTTCAGGGGAATTTTGAAGTTTTCCCCCAGGTCCTGAAAGACTTGCAGTTGCAGAAATTCCGCCTGGCGCATCTGGCCTTCGATCTTGAAGAGCAATTTCCGGAGTCTCGCCAGGTAGTCTTCCCGCTCCCGGTATTCCCGGCGTTTGTGATCCAACAAGTTGATCTGGTGCTGCCGCGCCAGTTCGCGGTAAGGGATGATCTTGCCCATTTTCTTCCCCTCCGGCTCGAATAGAAGGCTCACGCAAAGACGCCAAGGCGCGAAGCAAGACGCAAATAGATCAAATGAAGATGAATCCTTGGTTCCGCCATGGCTTTAAAACCCAGCTAGTTGATGCCGCGCTCCTTAAAATTTAGCATCCAACCTTGCAGATTTAAACGAAAAAGGATAATTTTCCTAGTTATGAATGAAAAAGAGGAACTGAATTTCAGCAAAATGGGGGGCCTGATCCCCGCCATTGTCCAGGACGCGGCCTCCGGGGACGTCTTGATGCTGGCCTTCATGGACCCCCAGGCCTGGGACCTGACCCTGAAGACCGGAGAGGCCCACTACTACAGCCGCACCCGCAAAAAGGTCTGGCGCAAAGGCGAGACCTCGGGCCACGTGCAGCGGGTCAAGGCCGTCTATCTGGACTGCGACGAGGATACGGTGCTCCTGAAGGTGGAGCAAGTCGGCGGGGCCGCGTGCCATACCGGTTACCGCTCCTGTTTTTACCGCCGCCGGCAAGGGGAGGGCTGGCAGGCGGAGGGTTCCTTAATCTTTGATCCCCAGGAGGTATACCGGGGTGGATAAATTGCGTTTGGGGATTCCCAAGGGTAGCCTGGAAAAGGCCACCATCGAACTTTTCCGCCGTTCCGGCTGGCATATCAAGGTCAACGGCCGCAGTTATTTTCCGGATATCGACGATCCGTACATCTCCTGCTCCATGTGCCGGGCCCAGGAAATGAGCCGCTACGTGGCCGACGGCACCCTGGACTGCGGCCTCACGGGCTTGGATTGGACCATGGAAAACGATTCCCAGGTGGAGGTGGTGGCGGATCTGATGTACTCAAAGTCCAGCCAGAACCCGGTGCGCTGGGTGGTGGCGGTGCCTGCGGACTCCAATATCCGGGCCTTGCGGGACCTGGCCGGCAAAAAGATCGCCACCGAACTGGTGAATTACACCCGCCGCTATTTCGCCCAGCGGCAGATCCCGGTGAGCGTGGAGTTTTCCTGGGGGGCCACGGAGGCCAAGGTGGCCGCGGGGCTGGTGGACGCGGTGGTGGAAGTGACGGAAACCGGCAGCACCATTAGGGCCCACGGCCTCAAAATCATCCACGACCTGTTTCAGAGCAATACCCAGTTCATCGCCAACCCCGCTGTCTGGCAAAACAACCCGGTTAAACGGGAGCAGATGGAGAATATTGCGGTGCTCCTCCTGGGGGCGCTGCGCGCGGAGAACATGGTGGGCCTGAAGATGAATATCCCGGAGAAGCAGTTGCCGGACATTGTCGCCCTGCTTCCCAGCCTCTTGGCCCCCACCATCGCCTCTTTGTATGAGACGGATTGGTTTTCCGTGGAGGTGGTGGTAAACCAGTCCGAGGTGCGGACCCTCATTCCCCGGCTGATCCGGACCGGCGCCCAGGGGATCGTGGAGTATCCGCTGCATAAGGTGATTTAGGGATGGGAGAAGTCCCAAAATGAAAAAAGATTCAACACAGAGACACCGAGAGCATAGAGGTTCACAGAGAATAAATGGAGGGCGGGCCAAAGGCTCGTCCTCCATATTTTTTTCCCTGTGTAACTCTGTGACCTCTGTGCCTCTGTGGTTAAGTCTTTTCACGATGATTTTGATCTTTCCAGGATCGTTATGGGCTCAAGGCCCGGGGATGGGTATCCGGGCTCAGGACACCCCCCAACAGGCCGATAAATCTTTCACCCTGGAACAGAAGAAAAAGAAGCAGCAGCAGTTAAAGAATCGGCAGCAACAGCCCGCCAAAAAAGACGCCAAAAAAGAGAAGAAACCCGCCAAGCGCACCCAGCCCACCGAGCAGCCCATGCGGGGCGGTCCCATGGGGAAGTAAGATAGTTCCAAGTTCCGAGTTCTGAGTTCCAAGTTTAGAAGCAGTTATTTGCCTGCCTTTTCCACAATCTCCATCTTTAAACCCGAAAACAGTTTCAGAACCTCCTCCTTCTTTCCTAAACCGAGCATTGCCGGCATTCTTCCGCGAATTCGTGGGCCAGGGTCAGGGCTTGCGAATGGGGGGGGAGGCTGAGCACCTGGCCGGGCTTGGAGCCGTAGCGGTAGACGGTGATGCCTTTCAGCCCCAGTTTATATGCCAGTTTAAAGGCCTGGGCCACTTCCTCCACGCCGGCTTCCGGGGCCAGGTTGATGGTCTTGGAAACTGCGTTTTCCACGTGGCGCTGAAACGCGGCCTGCATCTTCACCTGGTAGTCCACGCTCACCTCGAAAGTGGTGGGGAAGAGCCGGCGCAGCTCCTCGGGAAGTCCCGCCAGGGGCCGCACCCGGCCTGCGGCCAGGACCCGGGGAATCCATTCTTCTTCCTTGAGCCCGAATTCCCGTAATTTCTGCAGAAACAAGGGGTGCACTTCGTCAAACTCTTCCCCTTCCAGGGCCCGGCGGCGGTAGGCCACTGCAAAGAGGGGCTCGATGCCGCTGGAGGTCCCGGCAATGATGCTGATGGTGCCGGTGGGGGCCACGGTGGTGACCGTGGCGTTCCTCCGGGGGGGCCAGCCGGTCTGGTGCCAGCGGCTGCGGTAGAAGTTGGGGAAGGGGCCCCGTTTTTTGGCCAGGGTCTCGCTTTGGGCCACAGCCGCGGCCCGGATGCGGGTCATGATCTTTTCCCCCAGCTCCAGGGCCTCGGGGGAGTCGTAAGCTATCCCCATCTGGATGAACATATCCGCCAGGCCCATGACTCCCAGGCCGATTTTGCGGTTGGCCCGGGTGATGGCGGTGATCTGGGGCAGGGGATAATGGCTCTGGTCGATAACGTCATCCAGGAAAGTCACCCCCAGGCGAGTTAGCCGGTCCAGCTCCTCCCAATCCAGGACGCCGTCCTTGACCAGCCGGGCCAGGTTGATGGAGCCCAGGTTGCAGGATTCATAGGGCAGCAGGGGCTGTTCTCCGCAAGGGTTGGTGGCCTCCATGGGACCCAGGTCCGGGGTGGGGTTGGCCCGGTTGACGGCATCCAGGAAGATCAGGCCCGGGTCTCCGGTCTTCAGGGCGTATTCGCAGATGACTTCGAAGACCTCCCGGGCCTTGAGCCGCTTCACTTCCTGGCGGGTCCGGGGATTGATGAGGGGATAGGTTTCCTCGGTGTCCACCTGGTCCATGAAGGCATCGGTGACCGCCACGGACAGGTTGAAATTGGTGAGCATGCCCAAGTCGGCCTTGGTGGTGATGAACTCCAGGATATCCGGATGGTCCACGTTGAGGATGCCCATATTGGCTCCCCGGCGGCGTCCTCCCTGCTTGACTACTTCGGTGGTGACGTCGTAGATGCGCATAAAGCCCACCGGCCCGGAGGCGACGCGGCTGGTGGAGCGCACCGGGTCCCCCTTGGGCCTAAGATGGGTGAAACTGAAACCGGTGCCGCCCCCGGTCTGGTGAATGAGGGCCATGTCCCGCACTCCCTCCAGGATGCTGCGCATGTCGTCCTGCACCGGAATGACGAAACACGCGGCCAACTGACCCTCGGTGATGCCGGCGTTCATTAAGGTGGGGGTGTTGGGCAGGAATTTCAGAGAGGACAGGGCCTCATAAAAGGCGCCGCTCTGACGGGACACCACCTTGGCCCCCCCGTAGCGGGCCTCAGCCGCGGCTACGCCCCGGGCCACGCGGCGGAACAGCTCCTCCGGGGTCTCCAGGACCCGGCCCTGGGGGTCGCGGCGCAGGTAGCGCTCTTCCAGGACTCGCATGGCGATGGGGCGAAAGGAGATGGGGAATTGAACAGGCATGACGCAACTCCCGAGGTTAAGGCAAAAGTAAAAAGTAAAAAGGTAAAAACTATCGGCGCACTTTCGATTATTGGGTCAGCTTCAATTTTTTATTTTTTTACTTTTTACTTTTGCCTTTACTATTATTGCGCCAATGATACGGGCGATCTCATCGGCTTCCTGAAGAAGTGCTTCCCAATCGCCCTGCGGCGATAACCCGGCTTCCTTCAACAGCCGCAGCCAATATCCGGTCTCTCGAGATTCTTTAAGTGCGATGGCGTACTTACTGATGAAATCGGCCCGGCTTTGTCCGGCTTGAGCTTCTTCCACATTTGCTCCGATTGCTGTTCCCGATCTCAGAAGTTGACGCCCCAAGGTTCGTAAGACTTCATTTCGGAAATCAATAGAGTTGGCAAAGTTGATGATTTTCAGAGCAAAAGCAAAAGTCCTCTCCTTGATATCCCATGCCTTCTCTTTTCCGTCCATTTTTTGCTTTTTGCCTTTTTACTTTTACCTTTTTCCTTACTCAATAATGCCCCACTTCTTGGCCCGTTCTTCGTACATGGGGGGAAAGGACGGGGTAAAATTCTGGTAAACGGTGATGGGATAGCGGACCCCGATTCTCCGCCCCGCCTCCTGGAGGCCGTTGAGCATGGCGCCCAGGAGCGCGGCCGGGAAACTGATCACCAGTTCATCGTCCTGGGTCATGGAGAAAATCCGGTCCCCCATGCCGGGGATGGCCACCGTGACTTTGTTGGTTCGGTACGGGCCGATGAGATAGGAAGCGCATTCCACCTTGCCGCTGAAATCCCCGGTAACCCGCTCTCCTATGCTGAAATTGGCCGCCTGCACCAGGCGCATGATCTGGGCCGGGTTGCCCCAGACGGCCACCACGTCCGGGTTCAGGGCCAGCCGGTCCAGGGGGGCAAGGTAAAGGGCGGCGATCTCTTCCGCGGCAAAGCGGGGCAGGGCCTCCACCTCCTTCAGGGCCGGCCCCATTTCATGGTTGAATCCCACTTCACAGAAGAGTTGGGCCAATTCCAGGATGGGGTCAGTCGCAGGCGTGAAGCCGAAGACCAACATGCCGGGGACGCAGACCAGGTCTTCCCGGGTCAGACCCACGGACCAGCCGTAAACCCGGGCCATGGTGACTCCCTGGCAGATGGTCACCCTTTTCCCGAAGACCTGGGAGGGACGCCGACATTTGGGCAACTCCGCCTGATCCTTCAAGAAAGCGATGCCCAGGGGTTCGGTGCGGAGACGCAGGGCCTCTTGAATCCGGGCCGCGGCTGATTTGAAGTCCATTACCTCCTCCTTCCTGTGCCCATGATGATCAACAGTTTAAATTGTTTCTTATTGAAGCATATTAAGTAATCCTTGGGGGAGATGCAAGGTTCCGGCCCGGCGGCGCAGACAGATAAGGTTTAATCCTCATCTTTCCCGCTCTCCCGGGGATCATCGCTTTCCCGGGTCTCCTCCAGTTCTTGGGGTGCTCCGCTCTCTTCGGAAGGCTCTATTTCCTCGATAATTCTTCGGTTATCCGCTTTCTTGACAAGTTCCTCGTCCCACACCCGCCGCCCTTTAACCACCACCACCGTACTGCCGGTCTCCGCCCAGTTATACAGCCATTCCATGTAAGGTTGTTCCACGTGGATGCAGCCGTGGGTCGCCCATTCCGAGTGTTCTCCGGGGTCGGGAACCCCACCCTCGTGGATGGCCCGGCCCCGGTAATCGAAAAACAGGGAATAGGGCATGGGGGTATCGTATTTCCGGGAATGATAATCCCGGACCTTGGATTTGATCACATAAGTTCCGGGCGGCGTGGGGGTTTCGTCATCCCCGGTGAGGATGGGAAATTCCAACAGTTTCTGGCCCCGGCCGTAGGCGGCCCCGACCTGTTCTTCCTGGTTGATCCAGATTACCTTGGCATACTTCTGGAAAATGTTCCCCCACGCGGGCCAGGGATGGAGAGGCAGACAGAGAAGGGCGATAAGGAAAAAAATATATCTTTTCATCAGGTTAACAGGGAGGGCTCTCGTGGTTAATTAATTACGGAAAACGGTAAACGGAAAACGGAAAACGGCTCATAACGGCCCGGCCATCCCGGTGGGAAGGGATAAGACGGAGAGCGGGTCGATCAGGGTGATCTCCGGATTTTCGGCCAGGTTTCGCCAATTAAGGCGGCCCGGATCCACCGCAACCGGTACCCAGGCAAAACTTATATGCAAATGCGGCAGAATATCCGTTCCCTCCGGGGCAAATGCCGATACCTCGGCAATCGGCTCCCCTGCCTCCACCTTTTGCTTGGCGGCAACCGCATTAAGCGGGGTAGTGTGGCCGTAAATAGTAAAAAGCCGCCTTTGGTCCGGGGAGAAAATATCGTGACTGAGGTATATTGAGGTCCCGAGAAAATCCTTTTCGGTCTTGACGATATTGCCGGCAAAGGTGGCGGGTATTTTTATCCCTTGATGCAGGTGGTTAATGCGGCCGCCGGCTTCCTTAAAGCAGCACAGGTCTATCCCTTCATGGGCCGTATTTCTTTGCTTTTTATCCCCCCACCATTTATCGAGAGAGTTAAACAGCATTCCCGGCTGGAAGACCCATTTTTGGAAGTTTTTCATATAGGGTTGATTGATTGCCAGCAGATAGTCAAAGAATTTACTCTCATGGTGGTTGGCTTTCATGTTTCTTTTAAACTCAACTCCGGTAATCGGCGTTGATACGGATATAATCCTCGGTATAGTCGCAGGTGTCGTAGTAGTCTGCGTACTCCCCGGCATTCAGGTTGATGTTCAGGGAAAAATTCCCGGACTTGAGGACCTGCTGGGCCTTCGCCTCCGCAGCCGGACCCAATCCCAAACCTGCCTTAACCACCATCTCCTTCCCGAAGGCGAGGTCCACCCGCTCCGGGTCGAATTTCGCCCCGGAGCGCCCCAGCGCGGCCATGATGCGGCCCCAGTTGACGTCTTCCCCGGCCATGGCCGTCTTCACCAGGGGGGACAGCGCCACGGTCTGCGCCGCGTTCCGGGCCTCCTTGGGGCTGGCCGCGCCCTGAACCTGCACCCGGAAGAAATGCCGGGCCCCTTCGCCGTCGGCCACCACCTGCCGGGCCAGATCGCCCATTACCTGGTTTAAAGCTTCTCCCAAGGCCGCCATCTGCGGCCCGGCATCGGCAATCACGGGATTTCCCGCCCTACCGCCGGCTAGCAGCAAAATGGTGTCGTTGGTGGAAGTGTCTCCGTCCACGGTGATGCGGTTGAAGCTTACGGGCAGGGCGGCGCGCAGCAAGGTTTTCAACACTTGGGGCGTGGCGGCCGCGTCGGTGAAAATGAAGACCAGGAGCGTCGCCATATCCGGATGGATCATGCCCGCGCCCTTGGCCATGCCCCCCAGGATGAATTCCTTGCCGCCGATCTTGCCCTTAACGGACGCGGTTTTAGGCCGGGTGTCCGTGGTCATGATGGCCCGGGACACCTCCGGCAGGCCTTCAGGCTTGAGACCGGCTACTAAATCGGGGAGCGCAGCCTTGATCTTCGCAGCAGGCAGCGGCAGGCCGATGACCCCGGTGGACGCGGGCAAAACCAGCCCAGGAGACATCTTCAGGAGTTCCGCGGCCCTGGCTGTAGTCTCCCGGGCCGCGTCCAGGCCCGCATCCCCGGTGCAGGCATTGGCGTTGCCCGCGTTCACCAAAATGGCCTGGGCCTTCCCGGAGCGCAGCCGCTTTTTGGTAATCAGCACCGGCGCGGCCTTCACCCGGTTGGTGGTAAAGACTCCCGCGGCGGCCACCGGCGCGTCTGCGGCCATTAACGCCAAGTCCCAAACCCCGGCCTTCTTGATACCGGCCATGGCCGCGGCAAATTTAAATCCTGGAATAATCATGTCAGCCTCTTAAAATTTAAAACCTTACCACAGAGACACAGAGGACACAAAGGGGAACAGAGAAAAATTTTGCCTTGGCGGCAAAGCCGCCAAGGCAAAAAAAATCTCTGTGTGAACCTCTGTGCTCTCTGTGCCTCTGTGGTTAAATCTTTTTATTTACCATGGCATTTCTTATATTTCTTCCCGCTGCCGCAGGGGCAGGGGTCGTTGCGGCCCACTTTTTTCTGCTGGCGCTCCTGGGGCTGCTGGGCGGCGCTGCCGTCCCCGTGGCTGAAAGAAAGGCGCTGAGCTTTGCGCTGTTCCTGTTCCACCTGCGTTTCCTGGTGGGCCCGCACCTGGAGGTGAAAGATGGCGCCCACGCTGTCCGCCTTGATGCGGTGGATCAGGTTCATGAACGCGTCGTAGCCTTCCCGCTGGTATTCCCGCAACGGGTCCTGCTGGGCGTAGCCCCGGAGGTTGATACCGTCCCGGAGGTGGTCCATGGAGAGCAGGTGTTCCTTCCAGTGGTTGTCCACCACCTGGAGCATCATCATCTGCTGCAGATGGGCGAAGAACTCCGGCCCGATCTCCGCCTCCTTGGCCGCGAAGCGCTGCTGCACCCGTTCCGTCAGGTATTCCTGCAAGTCCCCGTCCATCTCGTCTTTCAAGGGAACCCGGAAACCGAACTGGCGGTAAAACCCGTCCTCCAGGCCCTTCAGGTCCCATTCCTCCGAAACCCGCTGGCCGGTGTATTCCTCCACCAGGTCTTCCACCAGTTCCTCGGCCATCTCCAGGAGATCCTCCCGGAGATTCTCCCCGCCCAGGATCTGGCGGCGCTGGGCGTAGATCACCTCCCGCTGCTTGTTCATGACGTTATCGTATTCCAGGAGGTGTTTGCGGATCTCGAAGTTGTGGCCTTCCACCCGCTTTTGGGCCTTCTCGATGGCGTTGGAGACCATGCGGTGCTCGATGGGCTGGCCGTCGTCCATGCCTAAGCGGCCCATGATGCCCTTGATGCGGTCGGAGCCGAAGATGCGCAGCAGGTCGTCTTCCAGAGACATGTAAAACCGGGAAGTGCCGGGATCGCCCTGGCGTCCGGACCGGCCCCGGAGCTGGTTGTCGATGCGCCGGGACTCGTGGCGCTCGGTGCCGAGGATATGGAGGCCGCCCCGGTCCACCACGCCGTCGCCCAGGACGATGTCCGTGCCCCGGCCCGCCATGTTGGTGGCGATGGTGAGCATGGCCATCTGCCCGGCCTTGGCTACGATTTCCGCTTCCTTTTCGTGGTGCTTGGCGTTCAGCACTTCGTGCTTCAGGCCCTCCCGCTTCAGCAAGCGGCTCAGCAGCTCGGAGGTCTCGATGTTGGTGGTGCCCACCAGCACGGGTTGGCCCTTTTCATGGCAGTCCATGATTTCCTCCACCACCGCCCGGTATTTCTCGTCCTTGGTCTTGTAGATGACGTCCGGATAATCATCCCGGATCATCTTCCGGTGGGTGGGGATGACCATCACTTCCAGATTGTAGATCTTTTTGAACTCCTCCGCTTCCGTGTCCGCGGTGCCGGTCATGCCCGCCAGCTTGCCGTACATCCGGAAATAGTTCTGGAAGGTGATGGTGGCCAGGGTCTGGTTCTCGTTTTCGATCTTCACCCCTTCCTTGGCTTCCAGGGCCTGGTGCAGACCGTCGGAGTAACGCCGTCCCGGCATGAGGCGGCCGGTGAATTCATCGACGATGATCACCTGGCCCTCTTTGACGATGTAATCCACGTCCCTTTTAAAGATATTCTGGGCCTTCAGGGCTGCCTGCAGGTGGTGCAGCACCTCGATGTTCCGGGGATCGTACAGGTTGTCCAGGTTCAGCAGCTTCTCGGCGTGGGCCACGCCGTCTTCGGTGACCAGCACCGAGCGGGCCTTCTCGTCGATGGTGTAATCCTGCTCCCTTTTGAGCTGGTTGGCCGTCCGGTTGAGGATATAGTAGAGTTGGGTCGATTCCTCCGCGGGCCCGGAGATGATGAGAGGCGTCCGGGCCTCGTCGATGAGGATGGAGTCCACTTCGTCGACGATGGCGTAATTGAAGCCCCGCTGCACCATGTCCGCCAGGGAGAACTTCATGTTGTCCCGGAGGTAGTCGAACCCGAATTCGTTGTTGGTGCCGTAGGTGATGTCCGCCGCGTAGGCCCGGCGGCGCTGGTCGTCGTCCAGGCCGTGGAGTATGGTGTCCACGGTGAGTCCCAGGAACTGGAAGACGCCCCCCATCCAGCGGGTGTCCCGGCGGGCCAGGTAGTCGTTGACGGTAACGATGTGCACCCCGTCCCCGGAAAGCGCATTGAGATACGCGGGCATGACCGCCACCAGGGTTTTGCCTTCACCCGTCTTCATCTCTGCGATCTTGCCTTCGTGCAGAACAATGCCGCCGATGACCTGGACGTCGAAGGGCCGCATCCCCAGGACCCGGGCCGAGGCCTCCCGGGCCACGGCAAAGGCCTCGGGCAACAGGTCGTCCAACTCCTCGCCCTGCTCCAGGCGCTCTTTAAACCGGGGAGTATATTGCTGCAAGTCGGCGTCGGAGAGCTCCCGCAAGTGGGGCTCGAAGGAAGTGACCCGGTCCACCAGAGGCGCCAGGCGCTTCAACTCCCGCTCGTTCTTGCTGCCGAAGATTTTTTTGAGAATTAATTCAATCATTTATTTTTGGCCAGATAAAAACCCGATAAAGCTAGGCTTCACCGGGGGAATAGGTCCTTATGCAATTTATTTATTATATCATAATACCCGGTAATGTCGAATCAACCTTATCGCTGCGACAACCTCCCGGTTTTCAAAAAGCATTTTTTATTAAGGCCAGGAATTCTTCCCTCGAAATTCCCGCAGTTTTCAGATTGTTTTTGATGATGGAAACCGGGACTTCATCATAAGTGGGAATGACGATGGGCCTGGAAATGCCGGGTTTTACATAAGATCGATGACTGCCTTCCTGACGGGCAAATTTAAATCCTTTGTTCAGGAATACCTTCTCCAGCACCTTCCAATGGACCGGAGTCATCCGGGTCATGTTTTAGATTCCGACCACTGCGGAATGCCTTTCAATCGCTACCCAGGGAGGGCTTTTCCAGCTCCCCTGGATGAGTTCATAACCGCACTCATGAAGAATTTCCGCCGTAGTATTCATATCCTCGAGAGTACGTAGAAAGACCTTTACGGCTTCATCCAAGGCTTTTCGGGCTTCTTCGGGAGTGGAGCCTGAACTCATGACATCCAAGGGCATGGCGTGGGCAATATATTGTTTGCCTTCCTGCCAAATATGTACGGTATATTCGATAGTCAATTCAGATGGCATAATTCCCTACCCATCAAGGTGTATGGTGAATCCCCAGATCCTTAGATTAATTAATTTTAAGTCTGCTTTTGATTAGAGGCAAGAGAATCGCCGCAAGTTAGCCCGCCTATAACTTAAATTACCAAAAAAAATATTAATGAATTCAGTCTACCAGCCTAGGCCCTCAATTCCAAAATCATCGGAATCTCATTGCACTTATCCGGAAACTTGAGGCAGTCCTTGCATTCGCTCCAGATGATCTTGGGCAGATCGTCACTGGGAACGATGCGGAAGCCCAGGCGCTCGAAAAACTGGGGCCGGGTGGTAAGGGCAAAGACCTTTTTCAGGCCGATGTCCTTTGCTTCCTTCACGCACTTTTTCACCAGCCGGGAGCCGATGCCCGTTTTTTGATGCTCCGGCAAGACCGCGACCGAGCGGATTTCGCCCAAGTCCTCCCAATAAACGTGGAGCGCGGCCACACCGATGATGGGGCCCTGGTCTTGGCGATAGACAAAATATTCCCGCACCTGGCTGTAGAGGTCGGCCATGGTCCGGGGCAGGACGTCTTTGTCCGCGAACTCATGGAGCATCCGCCAGATTTCCGGCACTTCCCGAATTAAAGCCTTGCGAATCATAGTCACCGTGTTTGGCTCCCTTGACAGGAGCAGACCCTTAAGTAACAATTATAACATACTTTCTCAGGAGAACTAGATGGCAATAATTGCTCAGGATCAATATGTGGAACTGGCCTACCGGCTGCGGCTGGACAGCGGCGAGTGGGTCCGGGGTTCGGACGATGCCCCGGCCACTCTTACCTTCGTGGCCGGCTGGAATGAACTCCTCCCGGCGTTGGAGCGGCGGCTCTGGGGGCTGCAAGAAGGGGATGCGGTGGAGTTCGTGATCCCCGCGGCCGAGGCCTTCGGCCTCTATGATCCGGAAAACGTCCAGGAGTGGAGCCGCAAAGTCTTTCCCGCAGACATGGAATTGAAGCCGGGGCAGCAGGTGCTGCCGGCCAATCTCCCCATTCCCCCGGAATATCCCCTCCGGATTAAGGAGGTGCGGGAAGATAAGGTGATTTTGGACCTCAACCACCCTTTTTGCGGCCACGACCTGCATTACTCGGTGCGGGTAACGGCCTTGCGGCCTGCGACCCGGGAGGAAATAGAGCCCCTGAAGCAATGCAAGTCATGTGCTGAGGAAATGACCTGCGGGGCCTAATAATACCGTTTTCCGTTTCCGGTTTTCCGTTTTCCGTAAAAAAACCGGCGTGCATCGGCGTTTATCCGCGGTTAAATATTTACCGCCGATAAACGCCGATGTACGCCGATAACTTATTTTAATTACGGTAAGATTATTCCCCGGCCCGATCCGTTGCCCGCCGGGGCTTCATATCTCTGCTGCCGGGGATTATCACCCGGCAGCCGTGAGGCCTGGCGGCATTCCCGGGCCCGGCGCACCAGGGCCGGAGCCCATTGGGGCGAGCCCAGGGCGTGGAGGTGGGTATAAGTGGCCAGGACGTTTTGATGGACCAGGCCTTCCCGCTGCCCCCCCAGTCCTGCGCCCCGGTTCACGCTGAAGACCAGGTTCTCTTGGGGTCCGGGTTCCGGCTGAATCCGGGAATAATGAAATTCGTGGCCCTTTAGGAGAGTGCCGGTGGAAAAGAAGGGATTGTCCCGGTCGACCTCCAGGATGGTATAGCCGTGTCCCTGGGGTTTCTTCCCCATGACGAATTCGTAGGGGAAGAGGCCCACCATGGGAAATCTCTCACCCTGGAGGGTAATGATGGCCTCCCCCAGGTACATCAGGCCGCCGCATTCCGCGTACATGGGAAGCCCGGCTCGGGCCGCGGCCTTAACGCTATTGCGGAAACTCAAGTTTTCGGCAAGCTGCCGGGCATGGGTCTCCGGGAAACCGCCGCCGATGTAAAGGGCGTCGAGTTCAGCGGGGAGCAGGGGGTCCTCCATGGCATTGATCTCCACCAGCCTCGCGCCCTGTTGTTCCAGGGCCTCCAGATTCTCGGGATAATAAAACTGGAACGCGGAGTCCCGGATAATGCCGATGGTCACCGGTTCGCCGGCCGCCGCCGGGGACTCGAAAATGTGCGCCCGGGGTAGGGGAGGGGCCTGGGAAGCCACCTGCCACAACCCGTCCAGGTCCAGATACCGCTGGGCCAGGTCCCGGGCGGTGTTCACCGCTTTCACCGCCGTGGCGTGTTCCTGGGGAGGCACCAGACCCATGTGCCGTTCCGGGAAGACCGCGCACTTCAATCGCGGTATGGCTCCCAGCACCGGGATGCCGCAGTAGTGCTCAATAGTGCTGCGAATCAGGGACTCGTGGCGGGGACGGGCGATCTGGTTGAGGACCACCCCCCGGATGGGGGTCAGGGGATCGAAGTGCTGGCACCCCAGCACCAGGGCCGCGGTGGTGCGGGTGCGCATGGTGCAGTCCACCACCAACACGACCGGAGTGGCCAGTGCTTTGGCAAGTTCCGCGGTGCTGGAGGTGCCCTGGGCGTCCAGGCCGTCGTACAGCCCCCGGTTGCCTTCGATGAGGAGGCCGTCCGCAGCCGACGCGTGGCGGGCCACCAATGCCAAAATCTGGTCCCCCTCCATGAGGAAGGGGTCCAGATTATGGCTGGGGCATCCGGCCGCCAGGGCGTGCCAGGCGGGGTCGATATAGTCCGGTCCCTTCTTGAAAGGCACCAGTCTTCGCCCCTGATCG
>Ga0233425_10003079_pt1 | contig 31227 bp, 26 predicted proteins | sample Watercolumn_Towu_2_FD_181712 | JGI IMG/M metagenome (GOLD analysis project Ga0233425, IMG submission 181712) | Freshwater microbial communities from Lake Towuti, South Sulawesi, Indonesia - Watercolumn_Towuti2014_140_MG | ecosystem: Environmental > Aquatic > Freshwater > Lake | place... | reverse complement strand
GGAAACAGCTGACCGTACCGAAGAATCTACCGGTAAGGCCGACCACCGATTTTGCCAAAGAGGGCCTGTTCAACATCCTGAATAACAAGCTGGATTTCGAAGAGCTCACGGTGCTCGACCTGTTTGCCGGAACCGGCAATATCACGCTCGAGTTTGCCTCCCGCGGCGCGGCGCGTGTATATGCGATTGATAAGCATACGCCCTGCATCAACTTCATCCGGGACATGGCCAAAAGCCTGAAGCTGCCCATGATCAGCCCCGACAGGGCCGACGTGTTCAAATACCTGGAAAAGCCCTATGCCGCTGTCGACCTCGTGTTTGCCGATCCTCCCTACGACCTTGAGAACATACCGCACATCCACGAGCTGGTATTTGCCAACCACTGGCTGAAGCCGGAAGGCCTGCTCATCATCGAGCACGGCCCTAAAACCAAACTGGAGGACAAGGCGCATTACCTCGAAACGAGGAAATACGGTAATGTGCATTTCAGCTTTTTTCAGAACCCGGCTTAAATCGGCAGATGATTTCTAACAAAACTTGGCATGCCGGGCGGGCCTTATTCCTGTAACTTATCTTATCTTTGGGATTATACTTTTCACTATGAGGCATTGCTATTTCACGATCTTCCTGCTGCTGGCCCTGTTCCCGGCTTTGGCCCAGAACATCACCATCAAGGGAAAGGCCCATCCCTCGCACATCGGCAAAGAGGTGGTGCTCAATGATTTTGCAGACTATATTACGTATATTAAAGAAAAGCAAAGCATCGACACCGTCGACAAAGACGGCTACTTCGAGTTAAAGCTTCAATCGGCCGCTACCAAGCCGGTGCTCATCAGCATCGACAACCTGGTAGGAAAGCTCTACATCCAGCCGAATTTTGTTTACGGCATTTATTTCCCGGGAAAAGATTCGCTTACCAACAACCAGGAAGGCACGGAAAGCCTCGTGGATATTACCGTATATGGCAAGGACAGCGCGGAGCTGAATGCGCTGATCATCGATTTCAACACGCAGTACAACAATCTTTTCCTGAAATCATCCAGCACTTATTTATCGCCCGCCAAACTGAGCTCCATGCTCGATACCTTTTTTGTAACTTCCAAAAAACGCTATGCGCATATTAAAAACCCTTACTTCAAAAAATACGTGGAATACAGCTTTGCCGGCTTCTTCTCCAATATGTCACGCAGCAAAACCATTCTCTACAAGCAGTTCATCGAAAACCGCCCCGTACTCTACAGCAACTATGAGTACATGGATTTTTTCAACACACATTTCAAAGGCTACCTGAAAGCCTTTGCCTCTACCAAAAACGGCGGCAACATTTATAACAGCATCAATGCCTTTGGCGATTACAAGGACCTGAGGAACCAGTTCCTTTCCGACAAAAGCATTACGAACGATACCCTTCGGGAGCTCCTGCTGCTCAAAGGCCTGATCGACTTTTACTACAGCCCTGACTTTGATAAGAAGCAGGTACAAAGCGTGATGGAGCAATTGTACCGCGACAGCCGCTATCCCGAAAACAGGACGATCGCCTTCAACATGCTGCAGGCCACCTATCATTTGCAAAACGGCGCCAACGCCCCCGATTTTGTGGCATACGACAGGGCCGGCATGAAAGTGAACCTATCCTATTACAAAGGCAAATACATCTACCTGAACTTCTTTTCCACGGAAAGCGAGAACAGCTTAAAGGAGATGCAGAAGCTCATGGACCTCAAAAAGAAATTCTCCGATAAGGTGGTCTTTATCAGCGTATGCCTCGACGATAGCGCCAAAGCCTACCAGGCCTATTTAAAGGCGAACCCAAAACAGGACTGGCTCATTTTCCATAACGGAAATGGCGATGCGCGCAGAAATTATGCCATCAAAACATTGTCGGGTTATTTCTTCATCAACCAGCAAATGATCCTGGCCCAGTCGCCGGCCCCGGCGCCAAGCGAAGGCCTGGAATATAAGTTCAACGGCCTGTTCAGACAAAAGAAGAAAAATACGATTACGGGCGTGAGGTAGACTCAGGACTTCATCCGAAGTTTCATAAACCTTCCAGGTAAAGCGGGCTAAGCCGGTGTTTTCCGGAATACCAGGAAGAGCAGGTAAATACAGCTGGCAAACAAAAAGAAAGCCCCTGTCTGGTGCAGCACGCCCAACACCACCGGCACGTGGTACAGCAGGGTGAATACGCCTAAGATAAACTGCACGGTGATCCCGTAAATCAGAAACGTCACGGCCCTGTACTGTGGTTTGGTAAGGTTAAGCTTATTGGATTTATACCAGAGCAGGCAAAGCACCAGTACCAGCACCACCGCCAGTGTGCGGTGCACAAACTGGATGCCGCTGGCATTCTCAAAAAAATTCAGGTAAAAGCTATCCTTCATCGTTACCTGCTCGGCGATCCAGTCCTCGCCCATCTTCGGCCAGGTGTTGAAGATCTTTCCCGGACGGATCTTGGCGGCGTCTCCTTCCACATAGCCGGCCGTGAAAGCGCCGTAAACGATCTGCAGGATCAGCAATACAAAGAAAAGGACCGACAGGCCTTTGAGCTTAAAGCCATTATTGGGCGCCACAGACTCTTTCGGGTAAATGAGCTTGAGTGCAAACCAGAAGGTGAAGGCAAACAGGGTAAAGGCGCTCATCAGGTGCGTGGCCAGCCGGAAATGGCTCACCGCAGGCTTATCCTGCAAGCCGCTGTACACCATCCACCAGCCGATCACGGCCTGCATGGCGCCCATAAAGAATAAGAGAATCAGGGAAGGAAGCATCTCCTTTTTGATCTTTTTGCGGATGAGCAGGATCACCAGACCAATGGCAAAGACATACATCATTGCACGACCGATCATACGGTGTGTGTATTCCCAGAAAAAGATGTGCTTGAACTCGGCCATCGTCATCATGTAATTGACCTTGATGAATTCGGGGCTCTCCTGGTATTTGGCAAAGCGCTCCTGCCAGGCCTGTTCCGATAAGGGCGGCATCGAGCCCATAAAGCTCCAGTCGGTAATGGACAGGCCGGAGTGCGTGAGGCGTGTGATACAGCCAACCACAACCATGATGTAAACTAATGCGCAGCCGCTGAGAAGCCAATAAATGACTGCTTTATGTGGGTTCCTGGAAATCATGATGAGAAATTTTGCCTGCAAACTTACTAAGTTTTGACAATTATACCGACTAAAAACACCAATAAAATGCAGGCCGGTATATGAAATAAAAACCCTACTTTTAAGGCTCTGTTCCCCGGATACCTTAGCGATCACATGCCCTTTGGACCTGAAAAACCTGTCATATAGCTTCCTGGTTTTGCTTTTCCAGGCTTCATGCACGGGCATGGAAGCTACCTGTATGAAACCACCCGCAATGAATCCATGAGCGTTAAATTGTTTGTTACGATATTGGCAGCCTTTATATGCTTTAGTGCGTGTAAAAAATCGAACCATTATTTTTACACAAGGGCCATCCGCCTGGTGAACAGCGACAATTCCTGGGAGAAGCCCGATACGAATAACATCGGGCAGGTGAGCGGCCAATCCTACATGATCCGCATCATCTCCTCGGAGCATGTGATCGATCCTATTAAAAACAAGGAATACACCGAATCGGTATGGTATTTCCAAAAGTACGATCTGAAAGCGCTGACCGTGCGGAGCCTCAGCGCCTTTGATTCGACGCATGCTGCAGGCGCCGATATCAGCCGCTATTTCCTGACCGATTACGGTGCACAGTACACCATCGACGAGTTTATCTCCAGCAAACGGATTAATAAAAAATACAGCCTTACAGGCTACCGGGAAGACTTCAGCACCTACCTGGACCTGATGCTGATGAAAGCCCCTTCCGTGAAAGGCCGGTATGATTTTGAGGTGCGGATGATCTTCGACAATGGCAGTATATTCACGGATACGACAAGCATTATGTTGTTATGAAACATTTAAGTTATTTACTCGTTTCTATCCTGTCGCTCCTGAGTGTTGCCGCATGTTCGCAGGCCGAAGCCGGCAGGCCGCGGGATTTCACGGTGACCTTCTCTCCTGTGGAAGCCGGCGGCTTCATTCCACTCAAAACCCAAAAAGACCACTCGCTCCCGGCTCCTGTATATGCCTTTACGCACCGCAAAAATCCCCATATTCACGCCAATGCCTTCCGCGTGGGCCTGCTCTACCGGTCGAAATACGGGATCGAGCTTTTCTATAATTTTGCCATGGGCACCCGATACGCCGCCGCCGGCATCGAAGATTACCTTGCACAGGCATATCCCGCTTACGAAGCTCCCAAACGAACGTTGACCGTTGCACGCGACTACAAGGCCGACTGGAAAGGCTGGCAGGGCGCTGTATTTTACCGCATCAGGCTCAACGGGCATCTTTATCTGGAGCCTAAGCTTCAATGTGGCTTCGAAACTTTCAGCCAGGGAAATGCAGCCTTCTATCTGAAAGAAAAAGGCTCTAACCAGTTCACAGAATACTTTGTGAACGCAGACAGGCAGCAGGTGAAGGCACCGAGCTTTCATTACATCCTGAACACATCCTGGATGCTGAACCCAAATGCGAAAAACATAAAGATCGAACCGGGTTTAAAGGCGGAGTACTTCAGGATGAACGTCGACCTGGATTATACGATCACCCAAAGCCCCTACGGATTTCCCGACAAGACCGGGCACTACAGCGTCAACCAGGCGATCCGTGGGCTGATCCTGGCCCTGTACCTGAAAATGCATTACTAAATACAGGCGCTGTATGTGGGAATTAGACAAAAAAACCCTATTTTTAAAGCTTTAAAAAGCTCCCGTCATTACAGGAGGCAGCCCGGTGGCTGTCTCAGAATTTGAAGAGGCTTCATACAGAATATTTAAAAAAAATAATATACCAAGAACCATGAAAGGAATAATTTTAGCCGGCGGCTCGGGAACACGCTTACATCCCCTGACCTTGGCGATGAGCAAGCAAATGATGCCTATCTACGATAAGCCGATGATCTACTATCCCTTATCGGTGCTGATGATGGCCGGCATCAACGAGATCCTGATCATCTCCACGCCGCACGACCTGCCGAACTTCGAGCGCTTGCTGGGAACCGGCGAGCAGCTGGGCTGCAAATTTTCCTATGTGGTGCAGGAAGTGCCAAACGGACTGGCCCAGGCTTTTGTGCTGGGAGAAAAGTTCATCGGCAACGATAAGGTAGCGCTCGTGCTGGGCGACAATATTTTCTACGGTGTGGGCCTCGGCCGCATGCTTCAGAAGATCAACGATCCGGATGGCGGTGTGGTGTTCGCTTACCACGTAAGCGACCCGGAGCGCTACGGCGTGGTAGACTTTGATGAGAACCACAATGTGCTTTCCATCGAGGAAAAGCCGGCACAGCCAAAATCCAATTACGCCGTTCCGGGACTGTATTTTTACGATAACTCTGTGGTGGAGATCGCCAAGAACCTGAAGCCTTCGCCGCGCGGGGAATATGAGATCACCGACGTGAACAAGGAATACCTGAAACGCAAAAAGTTAAAGGTGTCTATCCTCGACCGCGGAACGGCCTGGCTCGACACGGGCACCTTTGCCTCGCTGATGCAGGCCGGGCAGTTCGTGCAGGTCATCGAGGAGCGCCAGGGATTAAAGATCGGCTGCATCGAGGAGATCGCCTTCAAAATGGGCTTTATCAGCAAAGAACAGCTGATCGCTATCGCCACACCGCTTACCAAAAGCGGCTACGGCACTTACCTCTTAAAAATGGCGGAAGCCGGGAAATAAATCGCGTGCACTCTTATTCACATTTATCCGGTCTGCTGAACGATATCCTGGGAAAAGAGCAGGCCGCTTTGCAGGCACTTTCTCCCAGAGAAATGTACGAGCCCATGAGCTACATCATCGGGCTTGGTGGAAAAAGGGTACGCCCGCTGCTGACGCTGATCGGCTGCGACCTGTTTGGCGCCGATCCGCAGAAAGCGCTGAACGGCGCCCTGGCGGTGGAGCTCTTCCATAATTTCTCGCTCATCCACGACGACATCCTCGACAATGCGCCTTTAAGACGCGGCAACGTGACCGTGCATGAAAAATGGAACCACAACATTGCCCTGCTGAGCGGCGACGGCATGATGGTAAAAGCCTTCGAGATCTTAAGCCAGGGCGAGGAGCAGCACATTCCCACCCTGCTGAAGCTGTTCTCGAAAACGGGGCTCGAGGTGTGCGAAGGGCAGCAGCTGGACATGAATTTTGAAACGCAGGAGCAGGTGAGCGTGGAAGACTACCTGCACATGATCACCAATAAAACGGCGGTACTGCTGGGCTGCAGCCTGCAGATGGGCGCGATCTGCGCCGGTGCGCCTCCCGCAGACCAGGCTCATGTGTATGAGTTCGGAAAGCACGTGGGGATCGCCTTCCAGATCCTCGACGATATCCTCGATGTGTATGCAGACCACGACAAGTTCGGGAAGCAGGTAGGCGGCGATATCATTTCCAATAAAAAAACGTTTTTGCTTCTGAAAGCCTTTGAGCTGGCCGATCCGGCGCAGCAAAAGAGCCTGCACGCATTGCTGAGCGATAAAACGATCAGCAGCTCCGATAAGGTGAGGCAGGTGACGGCGCTATACAATGCTCTCCAGATCAGGGACATCGCCTCGCGCGAAGCCAATCTCCATACGGAGATCGCGCTGAAACATCTGGCGGAGATCGCCGCGGACAGCACTAAAAAAGAGCACCTGAAACACTTTGCAGAAAACCTGCTCAACAGACATACCTAATTTTCCATGAACATTCAGGAACTACTTTCCGCCTACCGCTTTAAAACGCCGATACAGGTCCGCTTCAAGGATGTGGACAAACAGGGCCATGTGAACAATGCCAATCACCTCACCTATTTCGAAATTTCGCGAACGGAATACTTTAAGGAGATCTTCCGGAAGACGGGCGACTGGGACAAAACGGGCATGATCCTGGCGCATACGGAGATCACTTACAAGCTCCCCATCACGCTGGAAGACACGATTGTATGCTTTACACGGGTGAGCCGCTTCGGCGACAAAAGCTTCGATATGGAAAATGTGCTGGCCGCCAAAACCCCGGAAGGCTATGAGCTCCGCGCCTATGGGAAAAGCGTGCTGGTATGTATGGATTACGTTAAGAAACAAAGCGTTTCTGTGCCGGCTGAGTGGATCCGCGCCTCGAATGAGTTCGAAGCCGTTTTTAAAGATAATTAACGGCAAACCGTTCTGTTTTTTTACGTATTTTTACCTTATTGCTTATTTTTTATGAGGACCCTAATCGAAGGATTTACCAAACAGTTACAGGAAGCGTTAAACATTGCCGGATCGGCTGTATTAACCAAGAAAAATCATATACAGAATATTGTGGTAACCGGCCTGGGCGGCTCCGGCATCGGCGGAACGATCCTCTCGGAGCTGGTGCAGGATGAATGCCCTGTTCCCATCATCGTCAACAAGGATTATTTTCTGCCTGACTTCGTGAATGCTCATTCCCTGGTCATCATCTCTTCATACAGCGGCAACACCGAGGAAACGCTGTCGGCCATGAAACAGGCCATTTCGAAACAGGCCCAGATCGTTTGCATCACCAGCGGCGGCGAAGTGAAAGAGCTGGCCGATCAGCACCATTACGATACCATCCTGATCCCGGGAGGAAATCCTCCCCGCTCCTGCATCGGTTACTCTCTGGTGCAGCTCCTGAACATTATCCAGTTCAACGGCTTCGTCAAAACAGACCTGCTGGCCCAGGTGAAAAGCAGCATCACCTTACTGGATGCAGAAAGAGACGCCATCAAAAAGGAATCCAAAGAGATTGCCGACAAACTGCTTCATAAGATCCCTGTGATCTACACGCTGGGCTCCTGCGAAGGTTCTGCCGTTCGTTTCCGCCAACAGATCAACGAGAACAGCAAAATGCTTTGCTGGCATCATACGCTGCCGGAGATGAACCACAACGAGCTGGTGGGCTGGACAGAAAAAAATGATTCGCTCGCCGTAGTGACGTTCCGCACCTCTTATGATTATGCGCGTACTGTAAAACGCTACGAGATCTGCAGGCCCCTGTTCGAAAAATACAGCGCATCGGTGACCGATATTACCGCCAAAGGAAAGACGAAGCTGGAACAATACTTTTACCTGATCCATATCGGCGACTGGATCTCCGTAGACCTTGCAGACCTCAAAAGCATCGATGCCGTAGAGGTCAATGTGATCACGGATCTCAAGAATGCGCTGGCCAAACTAAAATAAATTGCAGATGAACAAGCAGGTTCTGTTTCAAGACCTCGGCCTGATGGACTATAAAGCCTGTTGGGATTACCAGGAAAACCTGTTCAACCGGACTATTGCTCAGAAAGTGGCTAACCGCGATCTGCCGGAAGCCGAACAGGTCGTCACCCAAAACCATTTATTGTTTGTAGAGCATCCTCACGTGTATACGCTCGGAAAGAGCGGCGATGCCTCTCACCTGCTCATCAGCGAGGCGCAGCTTGAAGAGAAAGAAGCGACTTACTATAAAATAAACCGGGGCGGCGATATTACCTATCATGGCCCCGGGCAGATCGTGGGCTACCCGATCCTGGACCTCGATCATTTTTTTACCGACATCCATCGCTACCTGCGACTGCTGGAGGAAACCATTATCCTGACACTCGATGACTACGGCATCAAAGCCGGGCGCAGCAAAGGAGAAACGGGGGTGTGGCTGGACGTGGACAATGCCTTTAAAGCGCGGAAGATCTGTGCCTTCGGTGTGCGTTGCAGCCGCTGGGTTACCATGCATGGCTGGGGATTCAATGTGAATTCGGACATGAGCTATTTTAAAAATATTGTGGCCTGCGGCATCCAGGATAAAGGCGTCACCAGCCTGGATAAGGAGCTGGGGCAGCCGGTAAATATGGCTGAAATAAAAGAAAAACTCAAAACACATTTTTCAGCCTTATTCGGATGCGAGCTCGTTCCGGAGCAGGACAGGAGCCTGATCCAGGCTGGATAAAAAAACGTTTACCATGAAGAGGGTCTTAAAATTTTTAGCAAAAACGATTTTAGTCATCTTCGTTATCCTGAACCTGATCATCCTTTGTTCAGGCCGTTGGTATTTGTATAAAGGCCTTGCCAATACGTATTTCAAAGGGCGCAGCGGACCGAGCGCCACCGAGTACCAGATTTTCAACAACAGGCCTGTTGCCGTGGGAAAGCCACAGCCCTGGCCGCTTTCCAAAGGCTATAACACCAAACAGGTTTCCCCGGTCTTCGACAGCCTGATGCGTGCCGTGCAGGCCCATGCCTTCGTTGTCATCAAAAACGACACGCTGATTCATGAGCAGTACTGGGACGGCTACAGCGACACCTCGCACACCAACTCCTTCAGCATGGCCAAGTCGTATACGGCTGCGCTCCTCGGCTGCGCCATCAGCGATGGCTATATCAAAAGCATCGATGAGCCGGTGAGTACTTATGTTCCGGAATTTAAGGAAGGCTGGCGCTCGCGCATCACCTTGAAGCACCTGGTGACGATGACCTCGGGCATTGATTTTGACGAAAGCTATGGCAATCCCTTCTCCTTTCCTGCCGAAGGCTATTACGGCTCGAACCTGCTGAAAGCCTGCACCGACTATAAAGAGAGCAGGAACGAGCCGGGCCGGGTATTCGACTACCTGAGCGGGAATACCGCCCTCCTGGGCTACTGCATCACAAAGGCAGTAAGCAAACCGTTAGCGTCTTATTTAAGTGAAAAGCTCTGGATCCCTTTGGGCTGTGAGCATACTGCTTACTGGAGCCTCGACCGGAAAGACGGCCTCGAAAAGGCCTTCTGCTGCATCAACAGCAATGCCCGGGATTTTGCGAGGATGGGAAAGTTGTACATGCATCACGGACAATGGAACGGCCGCCAGCTGATAGACAGCGCCTATGTTGAAGCTTCCATTATTCCTTTCGACTGCCGGGAAACGGACGGATCCAAAAACCACACCTACGGCTACGGCTGGTGGCTCACGGAGCATAAGGGCCTGCGGGTTTACTACATGCAGGGCATGCTCGGGCAGTTTGTGATCTGTGTTCCTGAAAAACAGCTGGTGATCTGCCGGCTGGCGCGCACCTGGAGAGCGAAGTCCAAAGTGAAAAGCCATGCCGCGGCGGACGTGGCGTATTGCATCGATGAGGCCTTGCGCCTGTATTGGAACTAAAAAAGCATGATAGGGATCGCGCAGAAACAAAACCGCATCGGGATCTACCTCACGGCCGACATCATTAATACAAGCTCTGAACGCGCCGACCTCGTGTCCCTGAAGCGTGCCATCGTATCCCAGCTTGAAAGCACCTTTCACTGTTCTGCCGGCAAATACAATCTGAGCCTGAAAGCTGAGGTAAACGTTCTGTACCGTGTGCGGGACTGCTCTCCCACCAGGATCCTGTTTGAGGTCGTTGATACGATCGCGCATAACAACCCGGCGGAAGCCCGCCTGAGAAGCCTGAGGATCCAGCTGAACAAAACGGTGGTCAACGACATCATCTATCACCGCAATATCCGCAGCATTCCGCACGAGCTGGGCCATTTGTTCGGCTGGGAGCATCCGCATGCCCCTGCGAAATATGAAAGCATCAACATGGAAGCGCACCCGCTGGAACAGCAGATGACGGAAGAGGAGCGCCGGCATAACCTGATGAGCCAGGGCTGGTACCCGCAACGCAGCAATATTCCTTTGGAAGAAGCGATGCAGATCTCCGAGAAACAGGTCGACCTGCTCCTGCTCTACTACCGCTCCGGGCAATTAAACAAGAATCTGCATTTGAGAAGGCACAATTTGTTTTGGAAAAAATTACTTCCGTAGCGTGATGTTATAAGGCTTTTACACTGTCACTTCGAGTGCCGGCCGTTTGCTCTTCCCGGCCGGTGTATCGAGAAGTGTTCGAATAGTGTTTCTACAAGTCGTTCTCGATACTATTTTTGCAAAGAGGCAGCAAAAAATCACTCGAACTGACAAACTAATTACTCTAACCTGTCTATCCCGCCATCTGCGGCATTTTGAGCTTATCGCCTTTTTTCACGCCTTCCAGGATCTGGATATTGATGCCATCGGACAGGCCTGTTTTCACGTAGCGCTTTTCAAACTGCTGCGGCCCGGTTTCCACTTCCACAAAGGGCTTTTCTTTTTCGAACTGGAGCACGCTCTCGGGGATGGCCAGCACCTTCTCCTTCTTGTCGAGGATAATGTCGGCGTTAGCGCTATAGCCTGCGCGCAGGAAAGAATTGTTGTCCTTGCTGATGGAGGCGCGGATGAGGAACTGGATAGCGCCGTTTTCCGTCACCCCTTTCGGGGCGATGTATTCGAGCTTCGCGTTGAAGCTGCCTTTATCAATAGCGCCTATGGTGAGTACAATGTCCATGCCTTCATGCACTTTCCCGACCTCGCTTTCGTCGAGCTTGCCTTCAAAGATCATTTCGCCCATGTTGGCCACAGCCGCAATGGTGGTCCCGTCGTTAAAGGTATTGCTCTCGATCACCTGGCTGCCTTCCTTCACCGGCACATCCAGCACCATGCCGGTAATGGTGGACTTCACCATCGTGTTGGAAACCGCGCCGCTCGATCTGGAAACGCCTTCCTTAATGATCTGCAGCTGGTTTTGAGAAGCCACCAGCTCTTCGTTCGCCGCTTTCAGCTTCAGGTCGTATGCCTGGAACTCCGCCTTCGGGATCACACCCTGGTCGAAGAGCTGCTTGTTGCGGTCGTATTCCAGCTTCGTATTATCGTAGTTCAGCTGCGCCGTGTTCACGCGGGTTTCGGCGTTGGCCATGTTGAGCATGTTGGGAATGATCTTGATCCGTGCGATCACATCGCCCTGCTTCACCTCTTGCCCGGCAATGATGTAGAGCTTTTCGATGATACCGCTCACCTGCGATTTCATATTCACTTCCTTGCGCGGAGTCACAGAGCCTGTGGCCACGGTCTTCTTGATAATGCTGGTATCGAAGGGCTGCACCGTCTGGAAGACCAGCGGCGGGGTCTGCGATTTATGGTAAAAGAAAAAAATGGTCCAGATAAATAACCCCAGCGCCAGGGTCACTAAAAGAGCTCTGAAGATTTGTTTTCCGATCGGTTTCTGTTTTCCTGGTTTCATAGTTTTGTGTAGTTAACTGCAAAGATGCGAAGAAGGCGCAGAGCTCGCGAAGCGTTTGTTTATGAATGTTTATTTATTCTATCTGTTATTCTGTTCTTAATGCTTCCACGGGTTTGATGGCAACCGCCTTGGAAGCCGGGATCAGCCCTGCCAGGCCGCCGCTGACGATCAGCACCGCCAGCGCTTTCAGGGCCACCGACAGATCGACCGTAGGATTGGTGAACATGCCTCCCGAATCGCCGATGGCCGAGCTGATGAGCTCCAGCAGGCCAATCCCTGCCAGCAATCCGAAGTAGCCGGAAATAGAGGTCAGGAACACCGTTTCGATCAGGATCTGCGAGATGATCTGGAAAGGGACAGCCCCCAAGGCTCGCTTCACGCCTATTTCCTTCGTGCGCTCCTTCACCACAATGAGCATGATGTTGCTGATGCCGATAACACCGGCCAGCAGGGTACCGATGCCCACGATCCAGATCAGCACCTCGATGCCGGTAAACAGGCCGCTGAGCTTATTGTATTCAACCGCCATGTTCCAGTGCCCGATGGCAGACAAGTCTTCGGGCGCTATTTTATGACGCTCCTTTAAAATACTGATCACTTTGGCCTCCGACACTTCCGCCGGAACATGGTCTTTGGATTTGATGGCAAACCAGCCGACGATGTCACCATAATTAAAGGCGTTCTGAAAGGTGGTGAAGGGAATATTGATGCGCTCGGCCTGCTCCTGCCCGTCCTGCCCGCCGGCCGTGGGATTGGTGAGCCCTACGACCTTAAAATACACTCCGTTGATGCGGATATACTCGCCCAGCACCTCTTCGCCTTTTGCAAACAGCAGCTCCGCCACACGCGGCCCGATCACACAGATCTTGCGTTTTTCCTTAATGTCCAGCTCATTGATAAAACGCCCTTTGCCTATCCTCACCTCCTGGATTTTGCTGACCTGCGGGTAACAGGCCTGGATGCCACAGGCCGCTGTTTTAAGGCCGCGCAGCACATTGTTGGTGCCGTCGTGCCCGCCCAGCTGGTTGAGGGGAGACACTACATCCAGCTCAGGCACCTGTTTCAGCGCTTCCGCGTCACCCATGTTGTAATTGAAGTAGCGCCCCGGCTTCATGCCTTTATAGGCTTTGGACGTTTGCTGTGTCCAGGTGAAAAAGCTGTTGGTAGCCGTGCCGGCAAAGTCTTTCAGGATGCCGTTGCGCAGGCCATTGCCGGAGCCCAGCATGATGACAAGCATAAAAATGCCCCAGAATACGCCAAGCATCGTTAAGAAGGTGCGCAACCTGTTCTTGCGGATCGTCGCAAAAATTTCCTGCCAGCTATCCCGTTCAAATATCATCTAGCTTTCTCTTAACGCAGTAATTGGTTCTACCTTAGCGGCTTTGATAGCCGGGAACAGCCCTGCCAGTGCGCCTGCCACCACAATGAGGATAACGGCAAACACCGCGATCTGCAAATTCACGTCCGGATTCTTGAAGAAGTCGCCTTCCACACCCAAAGCCTTGATCAATTCTACCACACCGATCCCTGACAGCAGGCCCACATAACCAGCCACCGAGGTGATGAAGACCGACTCGAGGATGATGAGCGACACGATGGAAAAGGGAGAAGCGCCCAGCGCCTTGCGGATGCCGATCTCCCTGGTGCGTTCTTTGACCACGATCATCATGATATTGCTGATGCCCACAATGCCTGCGATCAACGTGAGGATCCCGATCACATAAATGAAGACCTTGATGCCGTCGAGCATTCCCATAATGCGCTTGTATTCCGCATTGTTATTCCTCACCCCGATCGCGTTCATATCGCTGGGGTCGAAGTGGTACTTTTTAGCCAGGCTCTGCCTGATCTCCTGCACCATTTGCTCGCTGCGCTCATAGCTGGCATTGCCCGTGGTTGCCCAGATCACGCCCACATTGTCCTTTCCGTTGTAGATGCGCTGGGCCGTCAGCAGGGGAATGTAGATGCGCTCATTGTCTCCCTTGCCGGGATCGTTGAAGACGCCGATCACCTTGTATTTGGTGCCGTTCACGTCGATGAACTTTCCGATAGGGTCCTCTCCTTTGAATAAAAAATCCTCCACGGGCTTGCCCATCACGCACACCTTGCGAAACTCGTTAAAATCGAGCTCGTTGATGAAACGCCCTTTGATGATCTTCGCCTTCTCCAGCAGGTAATGATCGGGGGCGCAGGACCGCACCAGGAAACCCGAATGCTCGTTCTTATAGGAAAGCGTTTTATTTTCGCGCCAGCCGAAGGTGGCCGATGCATGATCCACATCGCGGGTCCTGTCCCTGATGGTATAAAAATCCTCGTTCTTCAGCTGGATGATCCGGCCTGGTTTGTAGCCGCCATAAGCCATGCTCGTTTGCCCGCCGTCGATCCAAATGCTGTTGGCGGCATCGTTGCCAAACTGCGCCTGAGCGCCGTTGCGCAGGCCCTGACCCGCCGCCAGCAGGATGATCAGGATAAAGATCCCCCAGGCGACGCTGAATGCCGTGAGAATGGTGCGAAGCTTGTTCTTCTTAATGGTGCCTATTATTTCCTGCCACTTATCGAGGTCGAACATGGTTTTAAATTTACAATTGACGCGATTTACAATTTTCGAATTTGTAAATTGTCAATTAAGAAATCCGTCAATCGTTAATAATCAAGCCGTCTTTCAATCGTATCGTGCGATCCGTCATTTCTGCAATATCATTCTCATGCGTGACGATCACGATCGTTTTGCCCTGCCGGTTGATCTCCTTAAAAATATCCATGACTTCTATCGACGTCTGAGAATCCAACGCACCCGTAGGCTCATCGGCAAAGATCACCTTCGGATTTCCGATCAGGGCCCTCGCAATGGCCACACGCTGCTTCTGCCCGCCACTCATCTCGCTCGGCAGGTGATCTGCCCAATCCCTCAGCCCAACACGCTCCAGGTATTCCATCGCTTTCAGGTTCCGCTCCTTCCGCGATACCTTCTGGTAATATAAGGGCAGCGCGACATTCTCCATCGCATTCTTAAACGACAGCAGGTTGAAAGACTGGAACACAAAGCCCAGGAAACGGTTGCGCAGCTGCGCCGCTTTGGTCTGCGACAAGTCTTTGATCAATGTGCCGTTCAGGACATAGCTGCCCGAATCGTAGTTGTCGAGGATGCCAAGGATATTCAGCAGGGTGGATTTTCCGGAGCCGGAAGAACCCATGATCGACACAAACTCGCCTTCGCGGACATGCATGTCGATGCCTTTCAACACATCAAAAGATGTATCGTTGATCTGGTAAGCTTTGCGGATCTGCTCAAGTTTAATCACGGATTTAAAAATAACGATATTATGACAGATAAAGTATACCGCTTACAGGTGAAAAGCTGCGTTTGTGGAGTAAAGTGAAAATGTCAGATCCAGCATAGACAGTTATCAGGCCCGCTCTTTGCGCTTCGCAAAGTAGTTGCTGTTGATGCTCATCAGCACATACAGCAGGATGATGAGCGGAATGCCGGTAAAGCCGAACAGGATCAGCAGGACAACACACAGCATTAAAAAGATATAGCGGGTGCGGTTGCCTACCCAGGAGAAGGTCCTGAACTTAAGCGCGAACAACGGGATTTCAGCGATCAGTAGGATGCTTAGCCCGATACACATAAATACAAGAAAGAAAGGGTTAAGAATAATTTGGCTGATCTGGGAGGAATTTGTAAAACGTAAGATAAGCGGAAAGGAACAGATCAGGATCGCATTCGCCGGCGTCGGGAGGCCGATGAAGGAAGAGGTCTGGCGCGTATCGTTATTGAACTTGGCCAGGCGCACTGCCGAGAATACCGGGATTAGAAAAGCAAAATAAGCGATCAAACCGATAGCGCCGTAATTTTTTTCAGCCGCATCCATCACATACACCAGGCCCACGATACCTTCTTCCCCTGGCTTGATATGATGAGAAACAAAAGAAAAGAGGCTGCTTTTGATCAGCAGGTACATCAGAATGCCTGGCACCACGCCAAAGGTCACCATGTCGGCGAGGCTATCGAGGTCTTTGCCGATAGGTGAGGTCACACGAAGCATGCGCGCCGCAAAGCCATCAAAAAAATCGAAGATGGCCGCCAGCCCTACCAGGTAAGCGGCATAAACCATATTACCTTGCATGGCTGTAACGATCGCGAGGCATCCGCAGAGAAGGTTGCCACAGGTAATGGCATTGGGAATGTTTTTTTTGAAGCCCATAATAACAACGTAAATATAGATATTTTAAATCGTTTGTATATTTACAAAAGATGTTATTTAATTCCCTCATATTTTTGATCTTCCTGCCCTGCGTCTTTACCCTGTACTGGCTGCTGGATCCGAAATGGAGGAACGTATTTTTACTTGGCGCTTCGTATTACTTTTATTTTTCCTACAACCCCTGGTTCCTCCTGCTGCTCATCGGTACCTCCGCCCTCGACTTTTACGTGGCCCGGCTGATCTCCGCCTCAGAGCAGCCCGCACGAAGAAAAGCCCTGCTCGCCTTCAGCATCAGCTGCAACATCGGCGTACTTTTTATTTTCAAGTATTTCGTTTTCTTCTATAACTCTTTGACGCCTCTTCTCACTTCTCATTACTCATTACTCACCACTCTTATCATTCCCGCCGGTCTTTCCTTCTACACCTTCCAGTCTATCAGCTACACCATCGATGTGTACCGCGGCAAATACAAGGCCGATGACAGCCTCACCGACTTCCTGCTCTATGTCTCGTTCTTTCCGCACATGGTGGCCGGGCCTATCGTCCGCTACAAGTCCCTGATGCCACAGCTGAAAGTGGTGCAGCACTTCAGGCGCATCGACTGGGAAGCCTTTGCGAAGCTCACGGTCTGGGGCTATTTCAAAAAAATGGTCATCGCCGACAACCTGTCTTCCATTGTAACACCTGTATTTAATGACGTGGGACACTATTCGGGTTCCACCCTGCTGCTTGCAGGCTTTTTATTCGTGGTGCAGGTCTATGCCGATTTCAGCGGCTATTCCGACATTGCCACCGGCGTGGCCAAGCTCTTCGGCATCGACCTGAGCCTCAACTGGCGCCGGCCTTTGTTTTCCAGGTCCCTGCACGAGTTCTGGACGCGCAACCACATCAGTATCACCACCTGGTTCAGGGATTACCTCTACATTGGCCTGGGTGGCAACCGCGTGAGCTATCCCCGCTGGCTGCTCAACATTTTCCTGGTGTTCCTCATCAGCGGCCTGTGGCATGGCGCCAACCTCACTTTTGTGATCTGGGGCGCCATGCATGGCCTCCTGTTTATTATCGAAACCGTGATCCTGCGGCGCTTTCCAGGCTTCAAGGCCCTGGGGTTCATCGGCTGGATCTACCTCATGGCGTTCCATACCCTGTCGCTCATCGCCTTCCGCGCCTTGTCCGTACAGGACCTCGGGCACATTTACAAGCAGATCTTTACGGGCTTCCATCCGGAGCTCATGCTTGCAGAGCTCACGCAGGTGACCGACCTGTTCTTCCTAACGGTCTGCGGGCTGCTTATCCTGCTGCTGTTCCTGAAAGAAGCCAACGAGGAATACGCCTTCCTCAACAGAGCCAAAGGCTTCGAAGCCGTTTACAAACCCGCTTTTTTCATTATCGCCCTCGCGGGAATTTTCCTGCTGGGCAATTTTAACGCCAACCAGTTTATCTATTTCCAGTTTTGATCCGGAAAATTGCCATATATACCCTTGCTTTCGTCCTGCTGATATACGGCCTGCGCTGGTTCGTCAACGAGGGCCTGCGCCGCAATCCGAAAGGCGTGTATGAAAAATACACACGGCTCTTCCTTGAGAAAAACACCTTCAACACCCTCATCCTGGGCTCTTCGCGGGCCGAAATGCACATGGATGTCACCCTGCTCGATTCGCTCACTGGCCTGCACAGCTTCAACGCCGGGGTTTCGGGCGGCACCACGCGCATGGCCTATGTGGTGCTGAGATCGTATATCCGCAACAGCGAGGTCCCGAAAACCATTTTCCTGGAATGCGATTTTCACATCAGCCATTTAAAAACCGACACCATCTTTAATTTTCCGCGCTACTTCCCCTATTTGTCCAACCCTGTATTGTATCAGGGCTTTGAAGCTATCGATCCGCGCTTCCGGCAGTTCAGGTACAATCCGCTGTACAGCCTTCCCTATTCGGGCATTCATGCCCTGAGCCCTGCACTCCACGGCTGGGCAGGCCGATCGGGCAGCTATGACGAGGCTTACCAAAACGGCTTTTTTAAGAATACGGAGATTGATCATTACGACCACTTCAACACTTCCGCCTACTACGGCTATATCCATCCCGAAACGCGCCATTACCTCGACTCCATCATTGATTTCTGCAAAGCCAGGCAGTGCCGCCTGATCTTTACGATGTCGCCCGCCTACAAGGATGCGCAGCAGGAAGTGATCAACCGGGAACGGATTATAGCGCAGTACCGTGACATTGCCGCTGTACATCATATCCCCTTCCTCAACTACAGCGCCGACAGCAGTATCTGCCGGAACCGGTCCTATTTTGAGGACAACTACCACATGCTGTATCCCGGAGCGCGGCTTTTTACGCGAAAAATTGCCGGTGATTTTAACAATATTGCCCGCTAAATTGCGTTGTTAATCCAAATTTTTCCGGAATAATTTCCGTATTTTTAACAGATCATTTTACCCCATGCGATACCTTCAGCTTGCCCTCTTATGCTTAATTCCCGGACTTGGATTTGCACAAATTGCGAAATACAGTAATGAGTTCCTGGCGGTGGGCGTAGGCGCGCGCGCGCTGGCCATGGCCAATGCCAATGTGGCCTCGGTAAACGATGTCACCGCAAGCTACTGGAATCCGGCAGGGCTCCTGCTCCAGAAGAGCAATGTGCAGGTGGGGCTCATGCATGCCGAATACTTCGCGGGCATCGCCAAATACGACTTCGGCGGCATCTCCAAGCGCATCGACAGCAACAGCGTTGCGGGCCTGACCTTTATCCGCTTCGGGGTCGACAATATCCCGAATACCACGGAGCTGATCGACGCCAACGGCAATGTGGACTACTCCCGCTTAAAATCCTTCAATGCCGTGGATGCCGCGGTGCTGTTGTCTTATGCCCGCAACATTCCGAAGCTGAAAGGGGTGAAGATCGGCGCGAATGCCAAGATCATCCGCCGTAAGCTGGGCGAGTTCGGCGGCGCCTGGGGCTTCGGGCTCGATGTCGGGGCGATGTACGACTATAAGAACTGGCGCTTTGCCGCGATGGGCCGCGACATCACAGGAACCTTCAACGCCTGGAGCTATACGCTTTCGGAAGAGGTGAAAAATACCTTTGCCATTACAGGCAATGAGATCCCTACCAACTCGCTGGAAGTCACGGTTCCGAAGCTGATCCTCGGCGTGAGCCGCACCTGGCTGGTATGGCGCGACCGGGTTTCCCTGGGCGGCGAGCTCAACCTGATCAATACCTTCGACGGGATGCGGAACACGGTTCTCAAAACGGACGTGTGGAGCATGGAGCCGGCCTTCGGACTGGAAGCGGGCTACAAGGGCATTATCTTTTTACGCGGCGGCGTAGGCAATGTGCAGAAAATGAAAAATGTGCTGGGCAACGACATCACCACGGTGCAGCCGAACATCGGCGTAGGCCTTAAATACAAAATCTTCGCCCTCGATTATGCCATGACCAATATCGGCAACGTTTCCACCTCGCTCTACTCGCACATTTTCACCATCAAGATCGACATTACTAAAAAACTGGTTAAATGATAAAACGTTTACTCATTTTTTGTTTTCTCGCCTTTACTGTCAGCTCCTTACAGGCACAGAAATATGGAAATGAGTGGATCAACTACGGCCAGAAGCATTACCGCATCAATATTCCCAAAACCGGCCTCTACCGCATCGACTCGGTAACGCTTGCCAACAGCGGCATTCCGCTGGGCATGATCAACCCGAAGAACTTCCAGCTCTTCATCAAAGGCGCGGAGCAATACATCCGCATCCAGGGAGAAAACGACAACGTATTCAACACGAACGATTACATCGAGTTCTTTGCGGAACGCAATGACGGGAAGTTCGACTCGCTGGCCTATTCAGGCATTGCCCGCCTGCCGAATCCTTACATCGCCTTATTCAACGACACCAATTACGCTTACCTCACCTGGAACAGCCAGCTCAGCAACCGGCGCGTGATTCCTGAAACGGACGTGAGCTTCGGAGGCTATACGCCCGCCGCTTATTTCTACAGCGAGCGCATCCACACCGGCTCCACGGCTTACTCCCTGGGCAGGACCTTCATCGACATTATCTCCGACCCGCGCTATGTGCCCTGCGAAGGCTACGGCCTTGGCCTGCAGCAGGGGCAAACGAGCCAGACCTATTTTACCAGCTTCAGCCTTTACCAATCGCCCTCCCTGCCGGTCTCTATCAAAGCCTGCTACTCCGGAGCCTCCGAAAATTACCTGTCGGCGGGCTACGACCACCAGATCAGAATAGAATACCTGGATAACACGAACAGCCTCACGACGCTGCATGACACGACCTTCCTGGGCTACCAGCAGTTCAATATCGAAAAGCAGCTTCCTTCCTCGCAGTTCAGCCCCGGAACCTATGTGCGGGTCAGCAGCGTCAACAACCCGGCCTTTAGCAGCATTACCAACGTTTCCAACCTCCATTACCTGCTTTTCAGATACCCGCAGATCCCCGATTTTGGCGGCTCCTCAGAGCAGATCCTGTTCGTCGACAACAGCACTTCCGCCTCCAAGACCTTCCTGGACCTTCAGAACGTATCCTCTCCGGGCGCTGTGATCCTTTACGACCTGAGCAACCACAAATACATTACGGCCGCCGTTGCGGGCAATAATGTGAAAGCCCTGATCCCTAACGGACCGGGACAAAAGAAGTGCTTCCTCACGAACAGCTCGAACATCAACACCGTCACTTCCCTGGCACCCGTCAATCAAAGCGGCTATTTCGTGGATTACAAAAGCAGCAATTCCGACTCGGCTTACCTGATCGTGTCGCACAAAGGCCTGCAAACATCGGCCAGCGATTATAAGGCCTACCGCCAAAGCATCGACGGCGGCTCGCACCAGGTGATCCTCGCCTACATCGACGAGCTCTACGACCAGTTTGCCTATGGCAATAAAAAGAATCCGCTGGCCATCCGGAACTTCTGCAGCTTCCTGAGCGATACGCTGCCGACGCCTCCGAAATACCTGCTCCTGCTGGGAAAATCCGTGAAGAACGATCAGCTCAAGACCAACGCCACGAACTGGAACGCCTGCGACCTGCCAACCATGGGTATTCCCTCATCAGATAATTTGATCACCGCCGACATCAACGGCTCGCATTCCTCCGCACCCTCTATCCCCGTCGGACGGATCTCGGCCCGCACCAATACGCAGGCGGGCTATTACCTCGACAAGGTAAAATCGCATGAGCTTGGTCTGAAGAAGCCCGAGCCCGACGACTGGCACAAGCGTGTGCTGCATTTTGCGGGCGGCACGGACCTGAACCAACAGCAGCTGTTCCAGAGCTACCTGCAAAGCTACTCGGTTACCATCTGTGATACGCTGTACGGAGGCACGGTCTTCAATTTCAAAAAAACGACCACAGCGCCGATCCAGATCACCATCAGCGATTCGGTGAAGCGCCTCATCGATTACGGCGCCTCCATCATTACTTTTTTCGGACACGGCTCCATCAGCGGCTTCGACCAGGCCATCGACGATCCGAACGCCTACAACAATAAAGACAAATACCCGCTGTTCATTGCCAACTCCTGCTATTCAGGCGACATCCACACGCTCGCCGCCAACAGCGCGAGCGAGAATTTCACGATGATCCGGGAGAAAGGCAGCATCGGCTTCATCGCTTCCTCTTCGAGCGGCGTGGTATACCCGCTGAACATTTATTCCTCGCAGCTATATAAATCCATTGGCTATGAGCGCTACTACAAAGGGATCGGCGATGCCATCAAAAACACCTGCACCAAAAATGCGGTGCTCAACGACCAGCTGCTGGAGATCACCTCTCTGGAGATGACGCTGGAAGGCGATCCGGCCGTGAAGCTCTGCGGGCATGCCAAACCGGATTACCAGATCAGCAACGCGAGCGTCTATTTCGACACACAAAGCAACGTGGACTCCCTTGGGATCAGGGTCATTATCCGGAACCTCGGGAAGGCCATCCGGGATACCTTTGTGGTGAGGGTGGAGCGCTATTTTGCCACCGGCGATTCCGTCACATACCTTCGAAAAATAAAAGCGCCGTACAACCGCGATACGTTGCAGTTCAATGTGCTGAAGGATTATGACAACGGCATCGGCCTCAACAGCTTTAAAGTCTTCATCGACTCCTATAACGAGATCGCCGAGCTCTCAGAAAACAACAACGCCACCATCGGAACCGTCGATCTCTTCATTCCGGGCGGTGATGTGGTGCCGGTGTATCCCTACAAATATGCGATTATCCCGAAAGTCCCACAGATCACCTTAAAAGCCTCCACCGCCGATCCCTTCGCTGCCACAGCCAACTACAGGATCCAGCTCGACACCTGCGACCGCTTTGTCAACCCGATCAATACCACGCTGGTCAGCAGCGCCGGCGGCGTGGTGGAATGGACGGTGAACCTGCCGCTCCCCGACAGCACGGTCTATTTCTGGCGCATCTCCAAAGACTCCACACAGGCCACCGACTCCTACAAGTGGCGCGAGAGCTCCTTCCAGGTGATCACGAATAAAGCGGGCTGGGGGCAATCGCATTTTCACCAGTTTAAAAATGATACTTACCAGTTTGTGAAATACAAAAAGGCGCAGCGCCGCTTCGATTTCGAGAACGATGTGTCTTCCATCACCTGCCGCACAGGCTTCCTCTCCGGCATTGGCTGGGACCAGATCATGTATTCGCTCAACAGCTCGCAGATGCACGTGTGGGGCTGCGCACAGAATGGCTGGAGCATCGTGATCTTCGACTCCACCAGTGCCCTTCCCCGCCAGAGCATCTCGGCCAATGCCCCCAACCCCGGCCCGGGCCCTTATGGCAACTGCCATTGCGACGGGACAAGGCCGCTCTTCGCCTTCGACTTCGGAACCAGCAATTACTGCGGATTCCCGAATACCTGGCAAAACGACCTCACCACCCTGCTCAACAACCTGCCGGTAAATACCAAGATCCTGGCCTACTCCGCACAGAACCACCAGGCCCAGAGCTATGCTAACAGTCTGTACGCTGCCTTCGAGAGCTTCGGCAGCGCGCAGATCAGGAACGTGAAAGATACGGTGAGCATCGCTATTTTCGGCAGGAAAGGCATGAGCATCGGCCAGGCACACGAGGAGGTAGGCGCTCACAACAAGGACATCGTCGTGCTCAACGATTCCATCCGCACCAACTGGAGCAGCGGCTATATCGCCTCCGAGCTGATCGGCCCGGCATTTAAATGGAACAGCCTGCACTGGAAACAGGTGCCTGTAGAGCTCCCGAACCAGGACACAGTAGTGCTGAAAGTGGTAGGCATCAAGGTAAACGGCTCCCGCGACACGGTGGCTTCCTTTACGGCCAACATGACGGACGTCTATAATTTCGACACTTATGCTGATGCGGCTGTATACCCATACATCCAGCTGGTAGCCGTGATGCGCGACCAGGTGTATAAAACGCCGCCACAGCTCAAAAAGTGGCAGGTGCTCTACGACGAAGCGCCGGAATGCGCCATCAATCCTAAGAAAGGCTTTGCCGTCAGCAACGACTCCTTACAGGAAGGTGAAAAGCTCGCTGTCAGGATTCCGATCGAGAACATCGGCGTGAAGCCCTTCAACGACAGCCTGATCGTCACCTATTGGGTGGAAGACAAAGACCGCATCAAGCATTTCCTGCCGCAGACACTGAAGGCCAGCCCTTTCGTACCGGGGCAGGTGATCTTCGACAGCATCAGCTTCAACAGCTTCGAATACCCGGGCCTGAATTACCTGTGGATCGATGTGAACACACCTACGCACATCCGCTACCAAAAAGAGCAGTACCACTTCAATAACATTGCCCGCATTCCTTTCAGGGTCAGCAGCGACAAGATCAACCCCTTGCTGGATGTGACCTTCGACGGCACACACATCCTGAACGGCGACATCGTTTCGTCAAAGCCGCATATCCTGGTGACCCTGAAAGATGAGAACCGCTTTCTTGCCCTGAACGATACCGGCGACTTTGCCGTGTTCATCAAGGCTCCGGACCAGGCCTCGGAAAAACGGATCTTCTTTAGCAACACGCTCTTCTTCACACCGGCGCAGCTGCCGAACAACTCCTGCAAGATCGAATGGAGGCCCGAATTTGCCGTTGACGGAAAGTACAGGCTTATTGTGCAGGCCAAGGACCGCACACGCAACGTCTCCGGCGACAACGACTACAGCATCGACTTTGAAGTGATCAATAAGCAAACGATCACGGAAGTAATGAACTATCCGAACCCCTTCAGCACCTCCACCCGCTTTGTATTTACCTTAACGGGAAGCGAGATGCCCGACGTGTTCATCATCCAGATCATGACGATCACCGGCAAGGTGGTGCGTGAGATCACCCGGAACGAGCTGGGCAATATCCGCATCGGCCGCAACATCACAGACTATGCCTGGGACGGAAAGGACGAGTTCGGTGATAAGCTGGGCAATGGCGTATACCTGTACCGCGTGATCACGCGGTACAATGGCGAGGCTGTGGAAAAGAGACAGACCGAAGCGGACTCCTATTTCAAAAAAGGCTGGGGCAAAATGGTGATCATGCGCTGACGATCAGCGCATCCAGGATCTTATCCTTCGCCATCAAGGTACGGATCAGCTCCGATGCTTCCTTCAGGGTATCCGCTTCCACGCCTGGCTTCAATCCCAGCATCGCAATGGCCTTTTTGGCGGCTTCCTCCTTATTTCCCTGGCCCGTCACATAAATGGCATCCCGGAGCTGGTAAAGGTTCAGCACCCGGTCTTTCAATTTCCCCAATTCATGAATGGCCCAGCTCAGAGCAAAGAACGCATCGCTGTCAAACTCCAGGATGGCCACATCCTTTGGCTTTGCCGGAAGCTTGTTGTAAGGCGACTGCAGGATCTCCCGGGTAAAATAGTTCAGCTGATATTTTTTGCGCTTACCGGATTTCCGGAGCTGGATAACGCCCCTCATGGCCTGCGCATAAATGCTGAGCCAGCGGAATTTGCGTCTGAGCTCGTGAACCTCCTCCTCGATCTTCGTGAAATGGTAATTGACCTTAAGGGCAAAGTGAAGCATCTCATCCACCTCCTTCTCCAGAGCGAAGCGCAGCTCGTCGATGTAAGCCTCGTTGTAGGGCTGATCGAAGCCGGCAATCTTTTGGTCAAAGGACAAGACCTTATCATTCAGCCAGTCTTTGGAAGCTAGGCGCCTGTTGCACTTCTCCAGGTAATTCTCCTTGTGAAGCGTAAAATATTTGATCACCTCCTTCGGAATTTTCTTATTGGTTCTCAGCTGGGCTTCCAGCGCCGCGTATTCATCGATCTCGCCGAAAAGGTCCTCCAGTTTTTTGAAGCGCTTGTTCCATTTATCGAATACCTTTTCGTCGAACGCGTGGCTGTGCAGGCGGGTCAGGGCCTCCAGCATAAAGAGCTGGGTGCGCACATCGTTCTTGTAAAGCCACAGGGCAGGATCTTTTTGCCCGGCGGCTTTGCTTAGCAGGCTCTGCAGCTTTTCGCTGTAAAACAGGAAGGGGTTGAGGGCTTGAGGTGTCATCGTTCGTTTTAGGTTTTTGTTACAGTACCGGCAGCGCATCCTACCGGAGCTCAGCAGGCAGGAACAATACCGGAAAGGTCGTGCTCATGGCCCGCAGAAGCAGTTGCACATCAGGATTTTATACATACCTAAGCTACTCTTTTTTTGACATAAACTAAAGCGATCAAACTTAAATTTTATAAGTATCTTTGTCCTCTATGGAAAAAAGAGTACGATTACGTTTTGCTCCCAGCCCAACGGGAGGCTTACACATGGGCGGTGTGCGTACGGCCCTGTTCAGCTATTTATACGCAAAAAAACATGGCGGAGATTTTGTGCTGCGCATTGAAGATACCGACCAGACACGCTTTGTACCGGGCGCCGAGCAATATATCATTGATTCCCTGAAGTGGTGCGGCATCGAGCCCAACGAAGGCGTGGGCTTCGGCGACGGGCCTTATGCGCCTTACCGCCAGAGCGAGCGCAAGGAGCAGGGGATCTATAAAAAATATGCCGACCAGCTGATTGCTGGAGGCCATGCCTATTATGCCTTCGATACGCCGGAGGAGCTGGATGAGATGCGCAAGCGCCTGGAAGCGGCGAAAGTGGTAGCTCCGCAATACAATGCGGTAACGCGCCAGAACATGCGCAACTCCCTGACCCTGCCGGAAGATGAGGTCAAAAAACTGATCGAGAGCGGCGCCCCTCATGTGGTGCGCCTGAAGGTTCCACGCAACGAGGAGATCCGCTTCCACGACATTATCCGTGGCTGGGTAACGGTGAACTCTTCGCAGGTAGACGACAAGGTGCTGCTGAAAAGCGATGGCATGCCGACTTACCACCTGGCGCACATTGTGGACGATATCGAAATGAAGATCACCCACGCCGTGCGTGGCGAAGAGTGGCTGCCGAGCGCACCATCCCATATTTTAATTTACCGCTACCTGGGCCTGGAAGACCAGATGCCTCAGCTGGCGCATTTGCCGCTGATCCTGAAGCCCGACGGCAACGGAAAATTATCCAAGCGTGATAAATCCGGCCTGCCGATGTTCCCGCTCAACTGGCACGATCCGCGCGATCAGACAGATTATGTGGGTTATAAGGAATCAGGCTTCATGCCGGAGGCCTTTATCAACATGCTGGCGCTGCTGGGCTGGAATCCCGGCGACAACCGCGAGATCATGAGCAAGCAGGAGCTGATCGACAGCTTTTCGTTTGAGCGCGTGAATAAGTCGGGTGCCAAATTCGATCCGGAAAAAACCAAATGGTTCAACCAGCAATACCTGCGCATGCAGAGCGACGAGCAGCTGGCCGACGCTGTGACACCGCTGCTGGAAGCCAAAGGCATCAACAAGGACAGGGCCTTTGTGGTTGAGTTTTGCCGGCTGATCAAAGAGAAAGCTCATTTCGTGAATGAGTTCTACGACCTGGGCCCTTTCTTTTTCGTGGCGCCAACCAGCTACGATGAGAAAGTGATCGCTAAAAAATGGAACGAGTCCTCCAAAGAGCTGTTCACGAAGCTGGCCGCCAAATTTGAGGCGCTGCCTGAGTGGAATACACACAGCCTGCACGATGCTTTCCAGGAAGCCCAAACGGAGATCGGAAAGCTTGACATGCAGCTCCTCCGCGTCCTGACGACGGGCGCGGCAGGCGGTCCGCAGCTGTTCGACCTGCTGGCCTTACTGGGAAAAGAAGAAACGATCTCCCGCATCAAAAGCGCTTTATCTAAACTGTAATTGGATTATGCACGCTATCCTCCGCCAGAACCTATTCTTCATCAAAGAGCATATTGGCATGTTCAAAGCAGCCAATAATTTCGACATCTACAATCCGGATACGAAAGAGCTGATGATGACCTGCCGTGAGGAGCAGCTGGGTTTCTTTACCAAACTGTTCCGCTTCACCGATTACAAGCGCCTGACGCCTTTTCATGTGGAGGTAAAAACCGCCAAAGGCGAGCCTGTGCTGGAAGTGAAGCGGGGCGTTTCCCTGTTTTTATCGACCGTGGAAGTGTTTGACGAGAAAGGGATCCTGGTAGGCCGTTTCAAACAGAAGTTCTTTTCGGTGGGCGGCAAATTTGATGTGCTGGATCCACAGAATAATGTCTTATGCACCCTGAAAGGAAAATGGACCAGCTGGGATTTTAAGTTCATACAGGGCAATAGCGAGCTGGCGCAGGTGAGTAAGAAATGGGCAGGCATAGGCAGGGAGCTGTTTACCTCTGCCGACAATTACATGCTTTCTGTAAACGATTCGGTAAGAAAGGAAGACCCTGTGCGCATCCTGATCTTAGCGGCCGTGATGTGCATCGATATGGTGTTAAAAGAATAAGTCTATGAACTACCGTTTGACTTTTATATTTATCTGCCTGGCCGGAATGCTTTGCGCACAGCCTGAAAAAGAGGATGTCCTGGCTTTTCAGAACAGGCTGAACAACGAGTTCCTGGATTCGCTCCATTCGCCGCTGAGCAAAAAAGAAAGGCTCACCTTTAAGGGACACGACTTCTACCCGATTGATCTGAGCTACCGTGTGAAGGCGGACTTTATCCGCACACCCGATGAAAAGCCTTTTAAAATGGCGGCTACACGGGGCGAAGCGAAGAACTATGTGAAGTATGCCATCATCCGGTTCATCATCAACGGCAAGGAACAGCAGCTGTACGTGTACCAGAGCCTTGACCTGATTAAAAAAGAAGAGTATAAAAATTACCTCTTCCTGCCTTTCAAAGACCTTACCAACTCTGTAGAAACATACGGTGGCGGGCGCTTCATCGATCTGCAGATCCCTGAAGGAAATACCATCATCTGCGATTTTAATAAAGCCTATAATCCCTTCTGTGTGTATTCGGATAACTTTTCCTGCCCGGTAACCCCGATAGAGAATACCCTCACTGTAGAGATAAAAGCAGGCGTGAAAGGCCCTACCGGCGACTAAGATGGAATTGTACTCCGACGCATATTTTATGAACGAGGCGCTGAAGGAAGCGCAAAAGGCTTATGATGCCGACGAGGTGCCTGTGGGTGCCGTGATCGTGGCCAACAACCGCATCATTGCCCGCGCGCATAACCTCACCGAGCGCCTGAACGATGTAACCGCGCATGCCGAAATCCAGGTGATTACAGCAGCAGCCAACGCTATCGGCGGAAAGTATCTGACGGACTGCACGCTCTACGTGACGCTGGAGCCCTGCCCCATGTGTGCCGGCGCCCTGCACTGGACGCACATCAGCAGGATCGTATACGGTGCGGGCGATGTGAAAAGAGGCTTCACCGTCATTTCCTCAAACCTGCTGCATCCCAAAACACAAGTGATACATGGCATCCTCGAGCAGGAATGCGGCAGCCTCCTGAAACATTTTTTCCTTTCCAAACGGAAATCCTGACCTTTACGGACCTGCTTCCTTTCCCGTGGTCACGCCAGGGCTTGAATCCCGGGAGCGGCTCTTCGACATGATGCTTGCAAAAGGCCGGGCAAGCGCATACGAATCGCTGTTCTTAAAACCTCTGCCTGAATCAAATTTTCTGTTCCTTTTGCAAAAATACTTTGCATCTTTGCAGGTAAATACCATTCACATGAATTTAGATCTGAAACATAAGCAGGCCATCGTGTGCGGCAGCACGCAGGGCATCGGCAAAGCCATCGCCATAGAGCTTGCGTCCCTGGGCGCTTCGGTAACCCTCATTGCCCGCAACGAAGAAGCCCTGAAAGCGGCAAAGCAGGAGCTGAGCACCGCTGCGGGGCAGCTTCACTCCTACCTCTGCGTGGATTTTTCGAAACCCGAAGAGCTGAAGCACATTGTAGAAGCCTATCTGCAGCGACAGCCGGGCGTTCAGATCCTGGTGAACAATACCGGAGGCCCTCCCTCCGGCCCTATCACCTCTGCCAAAACGGAGGAGTTCCTCGCTGCCTTCAACAACCACCTGATCTGCAACCATATTCTCGTGCAGGCCTGCCTGGAGCACATGAAGAACGCCAGATACGGCCGGATCATCAATATCATTTCCACCTCCGTCAAAGCCCCTCTGCCTAATCTGGGCGTGTCCAACACCATCCGCGCGGCCGTAGCCAACTGGAGCAAGACCCTCGCCAACGAGCTCGGCAAATTCAACATCACCGTGAACAACGTATTGCCCGGGGCCACAGCCACCGTACGCCTGAAAACCATCATCGAAAACAAATCGGCCAAAACAGGCCACGCACAGGACGAAGTGACGAAAGAGATGCTGGCTGAAATTCCGATGGGCCGTTTTGCGGAAGCTTCGGAAGTAGCCAATGCCGTGGCTTTCCTGGCCTCACCGGCTGCCTCCTACATCAACGGGATTAATTTACCGGTAGACGGCGGCAGGACAGGGAACTTATAGAGCATAAAAGCGCTCACAGACTTCTGTTTTTCTCACAAAAACACAAAGCTGTTCTGATCTGCCCGATCCCTGTCATCCGTGTTCCATCGTTGCATGGCCCTGTTTTAAGCAAAAAAAGCAGCTCCGCGACCACTCATCACAAAATCTGTGAATTGTTGAAATTTACGGGTACAGCCGTCTGATAAATCGCTGATTTATCGGGGGTAAATAGTATATTTGCTTGTTATAACAGATTTTAAACCGATTTATGAAATAGCCCTGTTTGCCACAGCATCATGCTAAGTAAGAAGAGCGGCTATACCTAACGACTATTAAAAACAATAAGATCCCTGTATGAAAATTATCATCCCCATGGCAGGAAAAGGAAAGCGAATGAGGCCTCATACGCTTACCGTTCCTAAACCCCTGATCAATGTTGCCGGAAAACCAATTGTACAGCGCTTGGTAGAAGATATTACCAAAGTATGCGGAGAAAAGGTGGATGAGATCGCCTTTATCATCGGCCCTGATTTCGGTAAAGAAGTAGAGGAAAACCTCGTAAAGATTGCCAATGAGCAGGGAGCCAAAGGAACGATCTGCTACCAGGAAAAAGCCCTCGGAACCGCTCACGCGATCATGTGCGCGAAGGAATCCATTACCGGCAAAACGGTGGTGGCTTTTGCCGATACCCTCTTTAAAGCCGATTTTGTGATGGACACCAACCAGGAAGGCGTGATCTGGGTGCAGGGCATCGAAGACCCGAGCCAGTTTGGCGTAGTGAAGCTGAACGATGCCGGGATCATCACCGATTTCGTGGAAAAGCCATCCACCTTTGTGAGCAACCTGGCCATCATCGGCATCTATTATTTCAAGGACGGCGACAACCTCAAGAAAGAGCTGCAATACCTGCTTGATAACAACATTACCGAAAAAGGCGAGTTCCAGCTCACCAATGCCCTGGAAAACATGAAGCAGAAAGGCCTGGCCTTTACACCGGGCAAGGTAACCGAATGGCTGGATTGTGGAAATAAAGACGCAACGGTATATACCAACCAGCGGGTATTGGAATTTGATAAAGGAAAAGCGAGCTTGAAGGGTA